>MAAC01018566.1_pt1 | contig 50336 bp, 44 predicted proteins | sample 1115981 | NCBI WGS metagenome assembly MAAC01 (sample SAMN04961126, study PRJNA320927) | seawater metagenome | isolation source: sample BD02T64 sea water enriched with oil for 64 days | place: USA:Gulf of Mexico | collected 2013-07-27 | reverse complement strand
CGATTCATCCGTCAAGTGTAAACGAATGCCATTCTCCATTTCTTCTAATCCAGACATAGCCATACCCTGGACAATATTCACTCCTATTTTCTGAGCTTCCTTCAAAAAGGTATCAATAATGGTCTGAGAAGAATTGGACACGGGGAACATTCTGTTATCCGTTTCTACCTTGAGTTCAACGTCTCTTTCTTTAAACCATGAAATGGTATCGACTACGGAAAATTGGGAGAAGGCCTTTTTCAAAAACTTTTCACCACGTGGGTAGTTTTTGGCCATTTTACTTGGTTCCAATTCGTGATGTGTTACGTTACATCTTCCGCCACCCGATACTTTTACTTTAGATAAAAGTTTATTGGTCTTTTCAAAAAGAATAACCTCTGCTTTGGGATGATGCTTTTTAGCCGACATGGCTGCAAAAAAACCGGCAGCTCCCCCACCAATCACAGCTACTTTAGAAATTGACTTTTCCATTATCTTACATCTAAGATTTGAATTTTCTTTCCATTGAAAGCGACCTCATCCCCTTTCTTCTTTCCGGTAAATAGTTTTCCAACAGGAGCCGAAGGAGAAATAATGAAAAAATTATGGCCTTCCAAGTTGACCAATCCAATACCAATTCCAATAAAATAAATCCCATTATTGGTTTCAATAATACTCCCCATTTTTACGGTATCACTACCCATAAAGGATTCCAATAACTTAATAGCGGGTTTTTGCTTCATCATATTATTGAGCAACACCGCATTGTTTTCCTGTTCCAATTGCAACAACGACTTTCCGGTTTCATGTTTATCGCCTGCACTACTTTTACTTTCGTTTTGTGCCGATTCTTTAGCCGAATTAATAACGGCTTGTACATGATTTATTTGATTTTCAATAAACGTTGTACAATACTTAACTAACTGCTCTCTTTCTTTGGAAAACTCACTCATGCAACAAATGTAACAGAATGCATTACGGTAGCAGATACCCAAATAGTAAATTTAATCCATACCTTATAAGTCCTTTCTGAAATACTATTTTTGGAGTCTATGGATAATGCAACAATCACGCTTTTTCTTACGGTAATCGGGATTCATTTATTGGCAGTTATGAGCCCTGGACCGGATTTCATTATGTTGATACGAAATGCTATTTCGTATTCACGTAAAACAGGAATGTGGACCGCCTTAGGTTTTGGTTTGGGTATTGGAATTCATGTCATTTACAGTGTATTCGGATTAGGACTCCTCATTTCCAAAACTCCGCTACTCTATGATTCCATCAAATATTTAGGTGCGGCATATTTAACCTATATCGGTATTATGTCTCTTAAAAGTGTGGGTGCTACCCTTAGCGTTAATGAAGCGAAACATAAGGAGGATATTTCATCACTAAAAGCGGTACGAATTGGATTTATAACCAATGTACTCAATCCAAAAGCGACTTTATTCTTTTTAAGTTTATTCACTATCGTAGTGGGTCCAGACGTATCTACCGAAGTATTACTTGGCTTGGGAAGCATTATGATGGTAAATACAGGCTTATGGTTTTGTGTATTGGCCTATTTAGTTACCCACTCTAAGATCCTCCCTTCCTTCGAGAAGTATCAAAGCATTTTTAATAAGGTATTTGGATTACTACTGATTGGAATCGGGATACAGGTGGCTTTCTTTTAGTTAGTTACCTATGGGTATTCAAAACGTCCCCCTTCAATCGCTAAATGCGTATTTTCAAATACTTCTTTGGTTTCTTCCAAATGAGGGTTCAAGTCTTTATATCTAGCGGAATAATGTCCAATAATTAATTCCCCTACCTCGGCCAGTTTCGCAATCTTTCCTGCCTGGGCAGTGGTAGAATGCATGGTGTTTTTAGCTCTTTTCAATTCCGTTTTTAAAAAGGTAGCTTCATGATACAATACATCGACACCTTTAATTATAGGTACAATTCGTTCCGCATATTTGGTATCTGAACAATACGCATAACTCCACGTTTTAGGTGGGTTATCGGTAATTTCTATATTTGGAATAACCTCACCGGTTTCTGATATAAAATCGGCTCCTTCTTTAATTCCGTTTATTTGAGATATTGGAATGTTATATTCTTCTATATGAAACTTACTTATTTTTCTTTTACCCCGTTTTTCTTTAAACAGAAATCCATTGGTAGGAATTCGGTGGGATAAAGGAATGGTATATACTTCCACTACATTATCTTCATAAATTAACTCTGAAGTCCCATGGCCCAACTCAATAAACACCAGTTCAAATTCGTACCCTGATTTAGAAGCCTTTAATTGCAACTCAATCATTTCTTTTAATCCCGGATATGAAAATATTTTTAACGGAACCGTTCTTCCTAAAAGGTTCATGGTTCCTAATAAACCGAATATTCCGAAATAATGATCACCATGTAAATGGGAAATAAAAATGGCTTTTAAACCTTGAAGTTTAATTTTATTCTTTCGTACTTGTAGTTGGGCTCCTTCGCCACAGTCCACCATAAATTTATGTTGGTTAAACTCTACAATTTGAGATGTTGGGAACCGATTACCTATTGGAATAGCCGAATTGGCACCTAATATGGTTAAACTAAAAGCCATTTCTACAGTTATTTAACCACTTCATCTTCACCGAAAAAACCTAATTCACGTTCGGTAATTTCCATAAATATTAATTCTCTCGCCTCCGTAACAGTCGGAATAATTTCTATTTTAGTTAACCCGGCCACTTTATTTTTTGTTACGGCAAATAGCGAAAAATGCTTGGCTTTATGAACCACTGCAAAATTGTTTAGGAATTTAAGCGATCCCTCATCAAGAACATTCATTGCCGAAATATCTATCACAATATTGGCATCCATATCAATTTCGAGAGCCGATTTAAACACATTCACATTGGAGGTTTCTCCCTCTACCACCAATACCAAATGTTCACTTCCTTTTACCCAACGTGTTGTCATAATTCTATTTTTGGCGATCCATTTTTTCGGCTAATAAATAAAGCACAGCCATACGAATAGCGACTCCATTTTCTACTTGATCCAATATGATCGCATGTTCCGAATCAGCGATATCGGTAGAAATCTCTACCCCTCTATTAATAGGGCCAGGATGCATAATCACAATTTCTTTTGAAAGTGAGTTCAGCATTTTCAAATCCAATCCGTACATCATCGTATATTCTCTCAAAGAGGGGAAATACTTAATTTCTTGTCGTTCCAACTGAATACGTAACATGTTGGCCACGTCACACCATTCAAGACCGGTTCTTAAATCATACTCCACCTCTACTCCAAGCGACTCAATGTGTTTAGGCATTAGAGTCGGAGGTCCGCAAAGTTTAACTTCCGCACCTAATTTCTGTAAAGCGAATATGTTTGATAAGGCCACACGTGAATGTAAAATATCTCCAACAATCAGGACTTTCACCCCTTCTACCTTCCCCAGTTTTTCGCGAATACTAAAAGTATCCAATAAAGCCTGTGTTGGATGCTCATGCGCACCATCACCAGCATTTACAATTCTAGCCTTAACATTTTGGGCAAGAAACTTAGCCGCTCCAGCATTGGGGTGACGCATCACTACCAAATCCACTTTCATGGCCAATATATTATTCACCGTATCGATCAGGGTTTCCCCTTTCTTCACGGAAGAAGAAGCGGCTGAAAAATTAATAACATCGGCTGATAATCTTTTCTCTGCCAATTCGAACGACAAACGAGTCCGGGTAGAGTTTTCAAAAAATAGATTAGCCACCGTAATATCTCGTAAAGACGGCACTTTCTTAATTGGACGATTTAAAACATCCTTAAAATTATCGGCCGTTTTAAAAATTAACTCAATATCTTCTTTGGTAAGATCTTTAATTCCTAAAATGTGATCCACACTTAAACTGCTCATAACTATTCGATATTTGTCAAAATCACCTTACCGTGATCTCCTTTCCATTGCACATCTACCCTTTCAGAAACCACGGAGTCAATAGTTTGACCGATGTAATCTGCTTTTATAGGCAGTTCTCTACTAAATCTACGTTCAATTAACACGAGGTATTCTACGGAACTTGGCCTCCCAAAATCCATCAATGCATCTAAAGCTGCTCGTAGAGTTCTACCCGAAAAAAGGACATCATCAATTAGAACTACCCTCTTATTCTCTATTAAAAAATCGATGGTAGTACCCGAAACTTCGATGGGAGTTGATCGTCTTCTAAAATCATCTCGATAAAAGGAAGCATCCAATGCACCAATTTGAATTTCGGTATTTCCCGTAATTTCTTGAAGTCTTTTATGAATAACCTGCGATAAATGAACGCCTCTGGGTTGCATCCCAATAAGCACTGTATTTTCAAAAGTATCGTGATTTTCAATGAGTTGATAACACAATCGATTTAAAGTTAACTCGAGTTGTTTTTGATTTATAATGGTCTTTGCCCTCATTACTAGCAAATATAGAATGAATTGGGTTTATGTGGTATTATGTTATCAATTATTACTACAAATTTCAGAAAATAAGCGGTGTAAAAAAAAAACAAAATTCTTTACTTTTTAGTACTGAAATATCAAAAAAGTCGACTTACATTTGCAGTGCGGGTTAGTCTTACACGACCAGCTCCCTTCTAATCCCCCAGGTCAGGAATGAAGCAAGGGTCGAGGGTTGAGCGGTGCGATGTAATTAGCTAACCCGTTTTTTTATGCCCTAAAGTTTAGGAACAAACGGCCCCATTATCTTCTCTTCTTTCAATTTCATTTTGATCGGCAGTACACACTTCTTCATGCACTTCGGTGGTATCAATTACATTACCTTGACTGTCCAAAATATTTTGATATTCGACACATTCATAACACTTTGAACAGGATACAAAGAATAAAGAAATAACACTAAAAGAAAGGAATAGATTTTTCATTTTTATAGAAATTGATTCGCCAAAATTAACCAAATTTGATACCAAAAATATGAGACGTAATTTTACAATCCTAATTCTATCATTGGGGCTTTTTTCATGTTCCAATCCCAGTAATGATTTACAAGATACCCAGTGGTTAATCGGTACTTGGGAATATGCTTTTAACCAAAGTATAGAAATGGAAACTTGGAATAAAAAGGAACATGAATTGCGTGGCACAGGGTTATTTATTTCTTTAGGTGACAGTGTTCCGATGCGTAAAATGGGGATTATTTCAGAAAATGGTAAACTCGTTTTAGTGATACAAGAAGAAAGTTTTGAATATATTTCCAAATATCATATTGAGTATTTGGGTAAAGATAGTTTAGTTGCAGTAAGCCATTCCAATGTTTGGCCACAGAGAATAATTTATACCAAACCAGATGCCAATCATTTACATAAACACATGAGTGGAAAGCAACAGCAGATGAATAATTCTGTTACTTCTTACTACACCCTAAAAAAATAGCTTTTTCTTTATACAGAAAGGGAGAATAGAGGTTTCAATACCCAATTATCTTTTTATATTTGATTCAAACTAAAAAATATTTCATGAAAAAACTTACTTTATTTTTAGCCCTAGTTATAATCACTGGATTTGCAATGGCTCAATCTGCTCCCTTAAGTAAAGGAGAGAAACAATTAAACTTTGGTCTTGGGTTTGGTTCCGGGTTACCTGGTTATTTTGGGATGGACTTTGCCGTTCACAATGACATAACAGTTGGGGGTGGTTTAGGTATCAATTTAGATGGATTTGATTATTTAACTATTGCGGGTAGAGGAGATTACCATTTCAATACGCTAATTGGAATACCTTCAGAATGGGATTTTTATGCTGGATTAAACTTAGGTTTTGTGGTCGGTTTAAATGATTACGGTGGATCAAGTGGTTTAGATCTTGGTGGCCAAGTAGGTGGTCGCTATTACTGGAGCGACAAATGGGGTGTAAACCTTGAGTTAGGCGGTGGGTTGATCAACTATGGTGGTAAGGTTGGGGTAACCATGAAACTATAATATAAATAACGCCTAAAAAAGCCCCAATAGCAAAGCTATTGGGGCTTTTTTATAGGAAAACAAATGGGGGATTTACACCAATTTTTTCATGGACATTATCATTCCCAAATGTACCGCTTCATGAATATTATTAAACATAATAGCTTCCTCCAAGGAGTTTAGTACCAGTCCATAACTGGTAGGATATTCCGAAAAATCACCAAATATACCCGCCTCAAAATCCTCTTCAGAATGGTTAATGACTTGGATCAACATTTCCTTTAACTCCAAAATGTCTTCCTCCGTATATTCATTCTCCGGTTTGGTTCCTTTACGGAATTCATCAATAATATTATCGGTAACCAAAACTTCCGTACCGGATAATTTGTAGACAATTAATTGCTGAGTAGCCAGAAGATGTCCGAGGTGCCAAACCATATTATTGGTATAACCTTTGGGGATCAAGTTCATCTGCTCCACAGATAAGCCATCTATAACCTTTAAGATGTTTTCTCTCGTTTTCCGAGCAATATCAAATGGATTCATAGTATTTAGTTTAATGTTATGCCTGCACTTTTTAATTCCGTTTGTAATCTATTCCGTAGATCTTCTGATATGGGTAATAAGGGCATTAACATATGCTCTTCACCGATTCCCAACATTTTTAATACTGCTTTTACTCCACCGGGGTTTCCTTCCTCAAATAGCAATGGAATGATGTCACATAATTGGTAATGTCTTTTTCGAGCGGTATCGAAATCTCCATTGGCTGCAGAATGAACCAAATCACAAAACTCAATCGGTAAAGCATTTCCAATCACACTAATAACGCCATCCGCACCGATACCCATTTGATGTAAAATCAAATCATCATCACCACTCCAAACTAAAAATCCCTCTGGACGTTGTTTAATAATTTGGGTCATTTGAGCCAAATCACCTGAAGCTTCTTTAACGCCAATAATATTATTCAGTTTCGCTAACTCCAATGTCGTTGCAGCCGACATATTAGATCCTGTTCTTCCGGGAACATTATATAAAATAATAGGCAATTTGAACGCATTATTTAAAGCGGAAAAATGTGCTATAATTCCTTCTTGAGAGGGTTTATTATAGTACGGGCTTACCGACAAAATTGCCGAAACGCCAGTTAAATCCAAAATCTTCTCCGAATCAATAAGAGCTAGTGTATTATTACCTCCATGGCCATAAACCACAGGAACCCTTCCATTAATTACCTGTACAGCAAATGCCAGTAATTCCTGCTTTTCGCTTGAAGATAAGGTAGCCGACTCACCGGTGGTTCCCTGAACCACTAAAAAATCTACGCCACCATTAATGTTATGTTCCAATAATTTTTTGAAACTATCGTAATCAATCGTTCCATTTGCGTGAAAGGGAGTGACCAAAGCAACTCCAACTCCTTTTAAATTCTCCATTTTTACTTATTTTCTATTTATCATTTTCAAAAAATGAATGACATTCTTAACATAAACCCCAAAATTCTCTTTCCGATTCCCATCAATCAACAAATCGAATATGTACTCATTTATTTGACTTGGCGCACCCACTTTTGTTTTTGCATTCGCCAATGCCATTAAGTAATCGGTAGGCAACGAATTTTCGGAAGTACAATCTACTAATAAATCCATTTTTTTCTGAAAAAGGGATTGCACAAATTCGTCCGAAGGAATTCCCAAAAGACTTACGTCCTTTTTACCCAAAACCTGAACTAATTTGGAATCCACAAAGCTGGGTAATTCCTTTTCCAAAGAAAAACCAATCAATTCAACCTTTTCAAACCCTTCCAATTTTAATTTTTTCTGAAACTCTTGAATGTAAAAAAAATCATTTTGATTAGTGATATCAAACACTAATAAAGCCGATTTCATATCCGAAATATTCAAGGCTACGGGAGTCCTTCTATCTTTATCTACTCCTTTTTTAAGAATCCATCTTCCTATGGATTTTTCTAAAAATGCAATCATTAATCGTTCAATATATTCATTAGGTCTTGTTCGGAAATAATTTTCACCCCCAATTTTTCTGCTTTTTCAAATTTACTCGGTCCCATTTTATCCCCAGCGACAATAAAAGCCGTTTTCTTAGAAATAGATCCCGAATTTTTCCCGCCATTTAATTCAATCATTGTTTTTAACTCATCCCTACTATGATCTAAAAATACGCCTGAAATAACAATAGACATTCCTTGCAGTTTCTGACTGGATTGAGAAGCTTCTTCTTCCGAAATTTCAAGATGAAACCCCAATTCTTTCATTCGCAAAATTAACTCACCATGGTGAGGCTTGGAAAAATATTCCTTGATACTTTGAACGATTACTTTTCCAATTTCGTTCACCTCAATGAGTTCCTCTTCGGATGCCTTCATTAAGGCATCTATATTTTTAAAATTACGCGCCAATGTTTTGGCCACGACTTCTCCTACATGACGAATTCCTAAAGCAAATAAAACTTTTTGAAAAGGTTGTTGTTTCGAATCTTTCAGTCCTTGTATTAATTTCTTTACCGAAATATCGGCCATTCCTTCCAATTCAATTAAATCATCATACTTTAAGTTATATAAATCAATAAACGCCTTAATTAATCCATGTTCATAAAGGGATACGATGGTTTCGTCACCAATTCCTTGAATGTCTAAAACTTTTCTGGAAATGAAATGCTGCATTCTACCTATAACTTGTGGCGGACAGGCTTCCTCATTTACACAGTAATGATTGACCTCATTTTCCTTTCTTTCCAGCGGATGTTCACATTCGGGACATATATCCGGATATTTGTATCGTTCTAAAGAACTCGGTCGAATCTCTAAATTCACATCCGTTACCTTAGGAATAATTTCGCCCCCTTTTTCAACTTGTACGGTATCACCAATTCGTAAATCTAGTTTCTGAATATAATCTTCATTAAATAAAGAAGCGCGTTTCACTACTGTCCCGGCAAGCAAAACAGGTTCCAATTGAGCTACGGGCGTAATTGCCCCTGTTCTGCCAACCTGTAATACAATATCATTTAGGACCGTCTCTACTTGTTCGGCTTGGTACTTAAATGAAATTGCCCATTTTGGTGATTTAGCTGTACTCCCTAATAATTTATGTTGTTCTAAACTATTTACTTTAATAACAATACCATCAATAGCAAATGGTAGCGTAAATCGATTCTCACCCCAAAAGTGAATAAAATCCATTATTTCCTGCGTATTGGTACATATCTTAAACCTATTCTCAGTGACAGAAGGGGTTAAAAACCCAAAATCTAACAATCCGGTAACTGCCTCAAAATGTGTTTTCACTTCCGTGGGAACATTTACATTCCCGTAAATAAAACAATCCAATCCGCGTTGAGCCACCACACCAGAATCCTGCAGTTTCAATGTCCCTGAAGCCGTATTTCTAGGATTTGCATACACCTGATCGCCATTGGCCACCATTTCTTCATTTAATTTTTCAAAGGCCGCATTGGAAAACATTATTTCTCCTCGTACTTCTATTTTGTTAGGATAATCTCCTCGTAGTTTTAGTGGAATAGAACGAATGGTTTTCACATTATTGGAAACATCATCCCCTTGGAGTCCATTCCCTCTAGTCAATGCCTGTAAAAACTCTCCGTTTTCATATTTAATAGCAATAGCTACCCCATCATACTTTAATTCACAAACAAATTCAACTTCATCACTTTCCAACTCTTTATGAATACGATCAATGAATTCCTGAATTTCTTGCTCTGAATAGGAATTACCCAAGGATTGCATAGGAACATCATGTTTTACGGTAGTAAACGATTTGGTGATGTCCCCTCCTACTCGTTTGGTGGGTGAGTTAGGATCCGAAAACTCAGGATGCTTCTCTTCCAGCACTTGAAGCTGTTTTAGTAATTGATCAAATTCAAAATCACTGATTTCTGGTTTACTTTCCAGATAATACATATGGTTATAATGATTCAACTGACTTCTCAGTTTCAAAATTTCTTCTTTAATCATAAAGTCTTATTTAAAATACTCCGGGCTCCATTTATTAACCGTTTTGTGATCCAGGTATCTTTATCTTTTAAATAGATTGGTTTCATTTTTTGTACTCATTTGTGAATGAGGTACACAGAATACATATTATGCCAATGAATGGTTTCCAGGTTTAATGGCCTTTATCATTCTTGGTTTATCAAAAATATCGTTTTTAGCCTCCGTTTGATGGTAGCCCAATTCATTTAACATATTTAGCGTTTCTGACGCATATTTTTCATTGATTTCAAAAAACAAAAACCCCTTAGGCTTTAAACTCTGAATTCCCCATTCGGCAATTTTTCGATAAAAAATTAATGGATCTGTATCTTCCACAAACAATGCCGTATGTGGTTCAAAATTCAAAACATTGGCTTGCATTACAAGTTTCTCAGATTCCAATACATAAGGCGGATTTGACACAATAACATCAAAACTATTGATCTCTACTTTCAGGCTTAACGCATCTCTAATTTCAAAGCTCACCACCTGGTTATTGAATTCAGCATTTTCTCGAGCCACATCCAAAACTTCTTTTTGAATATCTACTCCCAATACCTGTGGACTATTTAATTCGGCTTTTAAACTAATAGCGATACAGCCACTCCCGGTTCCAATATCAATTACTATGGGTTTATCCACATGCTTCAACTCTCCGTATATCCATGAAATCAACTCTTCCGTTTCGGGTCTGGGAATAAGAACTGCGGGCGTCACCTTAAAGGTACGTCCCCTAAAGTCTGTACTTCCCACAATGTATTGTACCGGTTCATCCTTTAATAATCTGCGTGTAAAGGTGATAAACCGTAACAACTCACTTTCACTCATCCTTATTTCAGGATTCATCAAAAAATCGAGTTTCTTAATTTCTAACTCAGATTCTACGAGGATCCAGAAAAAACTATCGACTTCATTCTCGGAGTATTTTTCATCTAATTTCAGATGAAAATACTGTAAAACGGACCAAATTTTATTGTCTGGAATTTTCATAGTTTACTACTCAAAAATGGAATACAAGAATGGCGTCAAATATAATGAAATACTTGTTTTTAAATTAAAAAACGAACCTATTCAGATAGCTAAAAAAACATACTTTTGGGTTTTAAATCCATGGTTACTAACATACACGAAAAATATATTAAACGTTGTCTCGAATTAGCCCATTTGGGTATGGGTAGTGTATCACCAAATCCAATGGTAGGCTCGGTCATTGTACTCCATGAAACCATCATTGGGGAAGGTTACCATATGCAGTTTGGAGGACCCCATGCGGAAGTAAATGCCATCCACTCTGTTCAGGATAAGTCCTTATTAAAGCAAGCGACCATTTATGTTTCTTTAGAACCTTGTTCGCACTTTGGTAAAACACCACCCTGTGCCGATTTAATTATTGCCTCTAAAATCCCGAAGGTGGTTATTGCTACCTTAGACAGTAATGCTGTAGTTTGTGGAAACGGAGTTCAAAAATTAAAAGATGCAGGAATTGAAGTAGATATAGGCGTATTAGAAAAGGAAGCGAACCAACTAAACGTAGCATTCAACACATTCCATCAAAAAAAACGCCCATTGGTCATTTTAAAGTGGGCCGAAACAGCGGATAGTTTTTTAGATAAAAAAAGAGATTCTAGAAAAGAAAAAGCGGTAGCAATTTCCGATAAGACCACCTCTATTTGGGTGCATCAATTACGTAGCCGAGTAGATGCCATATTGGTGGGACGAAAAACTGTTGATTTGGATAACCCCTCCTTAACTACCCGGAAATGGAATGGGAAAAACCCAATCCGAGTGATCATAGACCCTCATTTAAAGATAATTAAAGACAGTCATATTTTTAATTCATTGGTCAAAACGTATATTTTCAATACCATAAGAACCCACCAAGAATTGAATCTGGAATGGATTCAAATTAAACCTAATAAACCATTTTTACCTACCCTTCTCTCGGAACTTTACCAAAGAAAGATCCAGTCCATTTTAATAGAAGGCGGAACAACTACCATCCAACAATTTATAGACGAACAGCTATTTGATCAATGTTTCGTCATTAAAAGTAGCCTCAAAATCAAAAATGGAGTTTTGGCACCTCAAATGAATATGGATGGTTTTGCTACCCAAAAAATTGAAAAAGACCTAATTTATTATAATGACTAAAGTTTTACCATTACTAATTATCCTATTGGGATTCATCACCTATCAAATCCGGGCTAATAATTCGATCTCTGATAGTTTACAGTTTGAAATATCGGAGACTATTGCCCCCAATAAAAAAGCACATTTAACGCTTGAATATTGTTGGAGTTCCAGACACGACAATCTAGAAAAATCATTAGAATTAACCACTTGGGCCAAACAAACCTTACTGGAACAAGAAGACATAGAAGGCGTTGCCATAGCCAATAGTTATTTAGGCGCATTTTATTTTTTACAAAACCAAAATTCAAAAGCTATTTCTTATTTAAAAGAAGCGGAAAAAACTTTTAAAGCAACCTCAAATTACGATCGATTATCTCGAGTTTACAATAATTTAGGTATTGCCTACGCTGGGGTTTACGATTACAACTCCTCTATTTATTACTACAATCAATCTTTAAAAATTAAAGAACAACATCTTCAAGATGTGGATATTTCAACCAACTTAGTAAATATTGCCACTATTTATTACGATCAAGGGGATTATGAAAAATGTATAAAAACCAATGAAGAGGCATTAATCATAACATTAAATACAGGGAATTTAAATTCAACGGCAATAATTTACAGCAATCTAGGAGCCTCTCATGAAAGAATGAAACATTACAAAAGAGCCATAAATTACAATTTAAAGGCTTTAGACATATACCAAAACGAAATAAGCAGTCCTATTGCTCTTATTAGAACATATAGTAATTTGGGGGCGGTATATTTATCCCAAAACGATTTTGAAATTGCCGAATATTATTTCCGAAAGTCCCTGGAAATAAATGAAAAAGTGAATAACGCTAGCCAAAATGCAGTTACTCTAAATAATCTGGCTGAATTGTATCGTAAGCAATCAAAACTGATCGAATCTCTGAATTATGCACAACAAGCTTTAACTCTTGCTAACCAATCCAATAATACAGAAGAAGAATTGGTAAGTTTAAAGACCTTATCCGAAATTGAAAAAGAATTAAACAATTACCAAAAGGCCTACCAGTTCTACGTAGAATACATTACCCTCAGTGATAGTTTAATGGAAATTTCTGAGTATCATAATACCCAATTAGCTTTAGCTCAAAATGAAATCGCAATTGAAAACATCAAAAAGGAAAAGGATTTGACTATTCAACAATTAAGGAACAAAAAAACCATAATATGGCATGTATTTGGCTGGGCCCTAACCATTACCATTTTTATTTGGATTCTGGTATTCATCAAAAAACCGAACATTAAATCTTCGGGAATTAATATCCTTAACTATTGCTTATCTCTTTTTTGGATTTCTTGGGTTTTCCTATACCTTTTTAGTAAAAGCAACCTGATCAACACCCTAGGTACCCCCATATTTTCAATGATAATAATTTCTGTCATTATTATAGGAGCGGGAATTCATACGCTTCTTCATAAAGGGTTAACCAATCGTATTATAAGGAATGACTGAAATTGATGAGTATAAGGAACCTTCCATTCACTCGGAAAGCTTATTTAAAGACAAAGGATCCAAACATTTTGGATATGTATTCCCCGTTCACAACGAAAAGGACATTGAACTCGCTTTATTAAGTTTAAAAAAATCACACTATTCAGCGCGACATATTTGCTACGCTTGGAGTTTGGGTATTGATCAAGTAGTCACCAAATCTACCGATGACGGAGAACCTCACAATTCGGCCGGCCCACCTATTCTCGGACAGATTCAATCGTTTGAGTTACACAATGTATTAATCGCAGTGGTTAGATACTTTGGAGGAACCAAATTGGGGGTTGGTGGATTAATAAATGCATACAAGACAGCCTCGAAAGAAGCTATTTTGGAGAATAAAATCATTTCAAAATACCGTACCAAAACCCTTTTATTAACCTTCCCTTATGCCATCATGAGTGAAATCATGCGATTCTCCAAAAGGGAGGGTATTCAAGTCTTAGGGCAAGATTTTCAGGATCACTGCAATTTAACGATTACCATACGTGAAAAGTATTTTTCTGATTATCAAGATTTTCTAAGTAAATTGCACCAACTTCAAACAAAAATAATTTAATTATGAAGGTTATTACATCCTTGCTATTTTTATCCATTGGTATTCATGGAATGAGTCAAAAAACAGAAGCTTATCCGGAATACGATTTCGCATATTCTGCTCCAAAAAGTATTTCGATCACGCAAAAAGTAATCACCAACGAAGATGCCGCCCGTGTCATTAAACAACAATTCAATTTAAATACGCAGGAGGACATTATATTGCTTAATGAAATTGAAAGTCCTTTTGGAAAACATTATACTTTTATTCAAACGTATTACGGTTATGAAATTTTTAATGCCCATATTAAAATCAACACCGATCTAAACGGAACAGTACTATCCAATTACAGTTCGAGAACAGAGATTTACGTCTCCCAACATCCGGCACTATCCCAGGATTACTTACAACAAGCAGCCTCGCATATTGAATCACAAATTCAAGAATCAAAACTTATATGGTATCCTTTGGGAAATAAGTATCAATTGGTATCTAGTTTTAAATGTTTAGATCATTCCGGGAATTATTTTCAAATTCTATTGGATGAGGGGTTTCAAGAATTAAAAAAATTAGACTTACTAAATTACCAAAACGAAATAGATACCACTGCCAAGGCCTTCGTTCATGCACCAAATCCATTGACCTCCGCCATGACGGAGTATGGAGGGAACTATGTAGACAATAATGATGCTAATTCACCCTATCTAGATTCACAAAGAGACACGGTAGACATCCATATTAATTACATCAACAATACGTTTGTATTAGAGAATGATTATGTGAAAATTGTAGAGACGTCCTTCCCCAATGTACCACCTGTTCAAAGCACCACCCCATTTTTTTATTACAATAGATCTCAGTCGGGATTTGAAGATGTAAACGTTATTTACCATATTACCAAACAACAGGCGTATTTACAAGAGCTGGGATTCACCAATTTAGTAAACTACCAAATTGCAATAGATTGTCATGGTTTAAATGGTGCCGACAATAGTTTATTTAACTACGGCACTAATCCCCCGTCTATAATTTTTGGAGAAGGGGGCGTTGATGATGCGGAAGATGCCGATGTGATAATACATGAGTACACCCATGCAATAATGGAAAGTGCTAGTCCCAATACAAATTTTGGATCAGAAAGAGGCTCTATGGATGAAGCCTTTGGTGATTACTTAGCCGCAAGCTATTCTATTACTTATACCAATTATCACGATAACTGGGTATTTAAATGGGATGGTCATAATGAATATTGGGAGGGTAGAGAAGTCGTCTCTAACAAACAATACCCAGATGACCTCCAATACTCGAAATACGCTGATGCCCCAATGTGGAGCGCTGCTTTAATGCAAATTGAAAGAAACCTAGGAAGAGATATTACCACCACAATTGCCTTAGAGGCAGCCTATAGTTATACCACTAACATGGAAATGTGGCAAGCGGCATCGCTTTTTTTAGTAACGGATAGCCTTATTAATAATGGTGAAAATAAAAATACAATATGCTGGGTTTTTAGGGACCGTGGAATGATAGATACCTGTCCATCGAGTAAACCACCCCATTTTGTGGGAGTTGAAAATGTCAACAAAAGTCCTACGATTAAATTAACAAATTCTCATAATTTCTCATTGGGTAAAGAAAATTTGATCGTTCATTCCACTTCCACCTTTCGAGTCGACATTTATGACCTTATGGGTAAATTAATATATACGGTGAAAGGTCAACATAACCAATTAGAAATAAAACCAGAGGATATTAACACCCATTCCCTTGTTATTAAGGTTAGCAATTTAGAAGAGGTAAAAACCTTTAAAATGGTGATGGCTAACTAACCGAAATAGAAGACAGAGGAAATTTAAAAAAAAGAGAGTAATTTCCTACGAATACTTCAAATAACCTCGAGTCTTTCAACTAAAAAAAACCAATAATCCCGCCTAAAAATGCGCTTTTATTAAGCTCAATAATTGAGTAGGAACTACGGTGGGCCTCCCATTAATTTTGTTAACAAACACCAATTGAGTAAAAGCGGTATTTAACAATTCTCCCTTTTCATTATAGGTTTCATAGTAAAAATTGAAACGTACTTTAGGAATATCCCTGACCATCACACGGATCGTTAATTCATCATCATAATAGGCGGGTTTTTTATACTTCGTTGTAAACTCCGAAACGGGTAATAAAACCCCGCCATCCTCCAGTTGCTTATAACTCATTCCTAGAGTCCGCATGGCCTCCACGCGTGCTACCTCGAAATAAGTAGCATAATTTCCATAATAAGCAAATCCCATTCTGTCGGTTTCAGCATACCTCACTCTAACTTTGGTTTCGTAAATAAACATATTAACAATTACGGATTATAAATTCATATTTTGGTAAAACAATCTTTGAGGACAAAAATTCAAAATAAAACCGAAGTAAAAGAGGGAAATCCATTCTTTTATTAGTGTTAATAAAAATGTTCATTAAATGTTAATAAGGTTATTAACACCCGTTAAGTTGTTGGTAGATAACCAAGTCACCAAACTTCAAAGAAACCGATTCACTTACACCGTAATTATTTCATTAAATACAATAGCAAAATGATTTTTTTTTTAACTTTTTTATGTCAATTTTTGTTAGCGAATTTGAATACAGGGAGACATATCTATACTGTGGGGGTGAGATAACAAACTAAATGTTCAATTCCTAAAATATTTTAAATACTTATTTAATACAGGAGTTCAATAATGGGCAAAATTTACGAGGATGTTTGGAGCAAATGCTTAAGCATCATAAAGGACAATGTGAGTCCGCAGAGTTACAAAACATGGTTTGAACCAATTAAAGCGGTTAACTTAAAAGGGGATACTTTGACGATTCAAGTACCATCACCGTTTTTCTATGAATGGTTAGAAGAGCATTATATTACTCTTTTAAAGAAGACCATAAAAAAAGAGTTGGGTCCTCGTGGTACTTTAGATTATAGTATCATTATGGAGAACTCAAAAGCTCACAAAAAGCCAACTCAGATGACTATTCCTGCGAGTAATCGTATGGCAGCTAGAAACCCGTCCATTTCTGTGCCTATAGAAATTGGAGCACGGGGAATTAAAAACCCATTTATTATTCCTGGTTTGAAAAAAGTAGTAGTTGATTCTCAATTGAATCACAACCTATCTTTCGACAACTATGTGGAAGGTGAATGTAACCGTTTAGCTAGGTCAGCTGGTTTTGCAGTAGCCAACAAACCTGGAGGAACTTCCTTCAATCCATTATTCATATATGGTGGTGTAGGTTTAGGTAAAACACATTTATCTCAAGCTATTGGATTAGAAATTAAAACAAACCATCCAGATAAAACGGTATTGTACGTTTCTTCAGAGAAATTTACACAACAATTTATTGAGTCGGTAAGAAACAATACGCACAATGACTTCATTCACTTCTATCAAATGATTGATGTGTTGATTATTGATGATGTTCAATTCTTTGCCGGTAAGGAAAAAACACAAGATGTATTCTTTCATATCTTTAACCATTTACACCAAAGTGGTAAACAATTGGTATTAACGGCCGATAAGCCACCCATTGAAATGCAAGGGGTAGAACAAAGACTTTTATCTAGATTTAAATGGGGATTAAACGCTGATTTACAATCGCCAGATTTAGAAACTAGAATTGCCATTCTACAAAAGAAAATGTATACAGAAGGTATTGAGTTACCGAAAGAGGTAGTGGAATACCTTGCCTATTCTATCAATACCAATGTACGTGAATTGGAAGGTGCTTTGATTTCCTTAATTGCACAATCATCGTTAAACAAAAAATCGATTACACTTGATTTGGCGAAACAAATGATTGACAAGTTTGTGAAAAACACAGCGCGAGAAGTTTCTATTGAATACATTCAAAAAGTGGTTTGTGACTATTTCAATCTACCTATTGAATTATTGAAATCGAAAACACGTAAACGTGAAGTGGTTCAGGCAAGACAAATAGCGATGTTCTTCTCTAAACAGATGACGAAAGCTTCTTTAGCGAGCATTGGAGCTCATACTGGAGGAAAAGATCATGCGACCGTTCTTCACGCTTGTAAAACAGTTAACAACCTCATTGACACCGATAAACGCTTTAGAGGTTACATTGATGACCTACAAAAGAAAATTACGTTACAGTAACAGAATTAATTGATTATAAAAAAGGGCTTGCATGGTATTGCAAGCCCTTTTTTATTACCCCAAAAACTAAAAATTGTATTCGGCAACCGTTTGAATCCTGATATTTTGCCCGGAACTTTCAAATTCATCTGTTCTAAAACCATAAATTCCCTCTATCGCAAAATTAAGTGGACCTACTACATTCCAATACAAATTAGCACTTGCATATGACCCTGTTAACAAAGTAGGATTCCCTAAAGTTCCATATTGCGGATTATTCAAATTTACGTACCCATATACAAAAGTGGAGCTAAAGTGATTATAATCTCTAGAGGCATATTTCTTTTTTCCCCAAAACAGTTGGTACCCCACATATCCACCATAAATAGGAACTAAATCCAGATTCCCCTTACCATCGGGCACCGCATCCCAACCGCCTCCACCAAAGGAGACTAGATATCTTGAAATACCCATACCATATGCCATTTGGTAAATTATTTTATCTCTTCCAAAAAGAATTTGACTCCCAGAACCACTAAACCCACCCCCAATTTTATACACAGTATTTTGACTCGCATTTCGATATTCGATAGCCCGACCGACTCCAGCGATCTGGAAATGCCCTTTTGGCCATCTTACTTCATAATGAGATACCAAATCTGGAAATGTTTGTTTGGAAGGTGTTACCAAAGTATCAATAGCCAAATACCTTGAATAATCAGCCGTAGGTAATTCTACTCCAACGGACCAATCCATATTTGGCTGGAGCCTAAAAAAATAAGTGACCTGCACACTTCTAACCCAAGCTCCGGTAGATGGTCCATCAAAATCGGTAATATTTGGCCAAGCTTCTTCATCCGTAAACCCGGACCAAGATTGACCAATTCGCCAATTATTAAATCGTATATAAGCGTGACGCAATCGTAGACCTCCTCCCCCACTTCCATAAAAATCGGTTTCTATGTACGATAAAATTTCACCCAGATATTCGGATTGAAAGGTGGAAGCAAAAATTAAACGGGTCTGATTTAAATCGGCATGTACTTGAGGATCATCTACCACATTCTCCCGATCCGTAGGAATAGAGGGTAAATGCATTGCAGATACATTTGGAATACCCTTGTGATCGTAAAACATATTCATCTTTATCCAAGCCGTGGAATAGAATTGTTTTTTAGGTTTACCATTCAATGAATCTGCAGATTGAATAGACAAAAGTTGTGCATTCGCAAGTCCAGAAAATAGACACAAAATAAAAAAGGTGAATGTATTTATTAGTACCTGGTATTTCATACGTTTAAATTACTGTATTTCAATAACTAACCCATCATGAGCAGGGTACACATTAGGCGGAAGCAATTTTAGTAATTGTTCATGTGCTGGCATTTGATGACTGATATGTGTTAAATATGCCTTTTCCGGTGCAATATACTTAATGATCTCTAAAGCTTCAGATAAACTAAAATGGGAAATATGTGTGGCCTCACGCAGAGCATTTACAACTAATACCTTTACCCCATTTAGCTTCATTTTTTCCGTTTCCGTAATTTGGTTCGCATCCGTAATGTAGCCAAAATCTCCGACTCGATATCCGAATACCGACATTTTATAATGTAATAGTTGGATCGGTTCAAATCTCAAATCGCCCACCATAAATGGCACAAGGGTGATGGTTTGTAAATCCAATTGGGGCACACCCGGATACTTTTCAGATTCAAAAGCGTAATAAAATTCACGTTTCAAAGCCGTTTGAACTTGTTCCGTTGCATAAATATTCATAGATGCCTTCATACTGTAATTAAAAGCTCTAACATCATCTAATCCCGCTACATGATCTTTATGTTCGTGTGTAAACACGATGGCATCCAACTTTTTCACCCTTTGCCTTAACATTTGATAACGGAAATCAGGCCCCGTATCCACGACTACTGTGGTAGTATCCGATTCAATTAAAACAGAAGTTCGTAATCTTTTGTCCCGATCATCCGCAGAGATGCAAACCTCACACTCACAAGCAATCATAGGTACTCCGGAAGAGGTACCCGTTCCTAAAAATGAAACTTTAAGCATCTACTTATTTTTCTACACTGTTAATTAAAGAACTCAAAAAGGAATTATGATCAAAACCTCCTCGTTTATTTTGTCCTAATCGAACCACCACCAGATTACTAGAGGGTACGACAAAAACACGTTGACCTTCGTACCCATCCATCATATACATATCTGTAGGTACATCGGGCAGTAACCTGTTGGCTTCATTTCCTTTTTCACCTACATTTAGCCACCATTGAGCGCCATACTCTCCTTTTGGCGACATGGAAACGGGAGTTATGGAATACTTCACCCATTCGGACGAAACAATTTGTTCACCAAACCAGGTACCCCCATTCAAATACAACTGTCCCAAACGTGCCCAATCTCGTGCACTCGCCCACATGTAGGACGATCCTACATGGGTTCCACCTGCATCGGGTTCGATCACCGCAGTTCGGATTCCGATTTTTGAAAATAATTCTTTTTGTGCAAACTGGTAATAGTAATCCTCGCCTATTTTTTCCCGTAAAATTTGAGAAAGAATATTGGTAGACCCACTTGAATAATACCATTGAGAGTCTGGTTTTGCATTGGCCTTTTGAGCACTTGCAAACTCCCCCATGTTCGCAGATGTATACAACATATTGGTTGCTGTACTAACGTTGGAATACACCTCATCCCAAAACAAACCCGAGCTCATTCGTAATAACTGATCCGTGGTTATATTTTTTCGATCATCCAATTCCCACCCTTTAACGGGAGCAGGTTGATAAATATCAAACATGGACTTTTGATCCAAAACGCCATAGAGCATATTCGTCACACTTTTGGTCATGGACCAACCTAATTGACGAACGTCTTTATCAAAACCAGGAGCATATTGCTCGTAAAGCAATTGTCCGTTATAAATAACGACCACTCCGCGGGTATTCGCAGGTATCTCTGAGTGGCTATTTTCAAAAGAAGCAAGAACCACACTTTTTATTTTCTCAAAATTTATTCCGGTAGGAATAGTATCTGCCATACGCGAACCTTGGGGCCAATAAACCGAGTCATTTAAAATAGGAAGTTTTAAGTCCACACGATTTTTACTCGATCTAATCTCTTGCTCCGATATCTCCCTCACTAAAGTACAGCCCAATCCTTCTCTGTAAATAGCTTTCGCTTTGGCAAATCCAAACACAGAACCCGTAGCCGATTTCTCCGATTCATTGAGTTCAAAGGTTCCCAAACTTAAAGGAAAAGCACTTAATTCATTTTCAATGGTACTTTGAACCGTTCTGTGACCAACATATACACATGAACAGACGCCTTTAGCTCCAAAACCTGAGATTATTGGACCAAATTGAATAATGAAATAAACGAATGCTCCTAATAAAATGGGAACGAGGATTACGAGAATCTTTTTTAGTGTTTTCATGTTGATTAAATTCTATTCCCACAAAGAAAATAAAATAGACCAACAAAAAAGGAAGCGGAATAGATTAGTAAAAAGAGTTATCAAGGAGTTTCTACGATAGTATCGCATTGTGAATTTGAATCACCTGCTCAATAACTGAGTGCTTCCCATCATTTTCAATAATAAAAGAAGAAAAAGAACTTCTCACCTCTTCCGATATTTGGCTCTGTATACGACTTAAAACAGCCTCCTTAGAAACTTCATCACGAATCATCACACGATGCAACCTTACTTCCATTGGGGCGATCACATTTATGACCTCATCGCAAAGTTTATATCCATCCGACTCAATTAAAATAGCGGCCTCACGAATGACATACCTTGACTTTTGGAGGAAAGTCCAACATTCAAAATCTTTTTGTACTAAGGGATGGACAAAACTGTTCAATACCCTTAACTCTTCGGGATTTTTAAATACAATATTAGCCAAAAATGAACGGTTAATTTCAATACCACTGTACACTTCTAAACCAAAATGAGATCTCATTTTATCACGAAGTTCCCTACTTTCTGAATACAATTCCTTAGCACGGCTATCGGAATCATAAACGGGAATTCCTAAACTTTTGAAAATTCGAGCTACGGATGATTTACCCGCTCCAATACCCCCTGTTAGCCCTACCACCTTCATTCCTACAAATCCATTTTCAAATACCCAATTTGCTCAGGGTACATTTGAATTACATTTACGTAACTAGGTACTGCCCAGATATACACGGGTATTTTAGATGCGTTTTTAATCACATCCTTATAATTTACTACCACATCAAACAATTCGGGAGTAATGTAATCGTAATGCGATAAACCAGTGGAGTATTTAATACTCACTTTTTCAGGCAATAACCTCAATAATTGATTTTCGGGCAGACCTACAATTTGTATGGGAACGTCAATTTCACCTTCGGTTAAAGCCTCTACCTCCGCAATAATTTTCACACTAGAATACTCGGGAATGACAAACCTAGAATTATATGTTAACCTCACATTTACTTCCATATCCTCGGAAACCTCATCCCATACCATAGGCTCGGTTTCAAGTTGACTCAACGATTCCAAAATAGAAATGGGTCCACTTACGTCAACCACATTAGGTAGGGTGTAAATGGGCTTTTTCAATACCATTCCTTTAGCGACTGAAATATGAACATCAGGAACAATTTTCATTTCCTTTTGGATTCCAATTTCCGTTATTACTTCAAGGGTATCTCTACTTACACGACTAATATTAATATTATTATTCAACTCATTTCTTAGTGAGTTTACAATTTGGGAGGTAGGAACTTGCGCACGTTTCTTTCCTCCCCAATTTTCAAATTCCAATTGGTTTAAGTCAAAATAAACGGTGTCCTCCTCAGCTGTTTCTTGTAATTGCATTAAACTATACCCATCACCGGTAATATTAATATCAATACTCGTATATGGAATCGGAGAAAACGCTCGGTTTTCGGGAAGATTTAAATATTTAATTTGGATGGTTAATTCTTCTGAATACGATTTATTTAGGGCATTTAACACCCAAAAACCAGAAGCAATAACGAGGCTAATTATGAAAACGTAAAACCTCCGACCCGGCTTATACCGAACCAATCCATTGGCCGTATTTTCCGGGTCGGAACTTTTCATATTATTTACTTGCAGCCGTAGCTAGCTCACTTTGTCCTGAACCGTTCGAATATTCCGGTGAAACAGCAGAACGTTCTACTACGAATTTAGTTTTACTTTCTGCCTCTAAAACTAAAGTAGTTTCACGTAGTTCTAAAATTTTTCCGTGTATACCTCCAATGGTTACAACGGTATCTCCTTTACCCATGGACTCTCTAAAAACCTTTCCATCTTTGGCTTTTTTCATTTGTGGACGAATAATAAAGAAGTAAAAAACTACTCCCATTAACGCAAACATTGGGATTGGCCCCTGTATAAATTGCTCCATTTTTCTTTTATTTATTATTATTTCTAACGATTATTTAGGCGCTATTACTTCTCCCTTTAAAACCAATACACTGGTTACAGGACTCGTATTAGCGGTGATATATACTTTTTTATTTAGGACTCCTTCCTTTCCACTACTATTAAAAACCACCTCAATTTTATCGCTTTGGCCCGGTTTAATTGGTCGTTTTGGCCATTGAGGCACCGTACATCCACAACTCCCTTTGGCCGCAGAAATAATTAAGTCGATTTCACCGGTATTGGTAAATTCGTACACTTTTTTAATAGTTTCTCCCTGTACAATGGATCCAAAATCATGCTCCTTTATTTTAAACTTAATGGCGGCCATCTTAACCTCTTTTTTTACAGAAGATGCCGTGGCTGGATTTTGAACTAAATCGGGAGATAATTGTTCGGTCCTTGAATTCCCGTCACAAGAAACAAGGGTGAAAATTGAAATCGCTAACGCCCCTAAAAATATTTTTCTCATTTTCAAATGTTTTCTAAACTAACGTAAAAAATAAACTATCGGTTAATTAACCCCATTCCTGATTTATTTAAACGATCAGCTGCTTTTAAATCACTCAAAATCTTATCTATTACACCATTAATAAAGATGCGACTTTTTTCAGTACTGTAATTCTTAGAGATTTCTAAATACTCATTCATCGTCACTTTTACTGGAATATTTGGAAAGCTAGTAAACTCCGTAATCGCAATTTTCATGATTACGGTATCCAACTTAGCGATTCGTTCTACATCCCAGTTTTTGGTATATTTCTCAATCAAGTTCATGGAATCTTCTGCTTGAAGAATGGACTTATGATACAATTCCTTTACAAATTTAATATCGTCACGTTCATCTTTAAACAAAGGTGTTAAAACTCTTCTAGAAACCACCTCATTCCAAACTTCCTTGACTTTTCTTAGTTCATCCTCTGCATCAATAATCTCTTCTGTCACAGCATAGTCACCAAACTCTTTTCTCAACGCAGCTACTTTCGCTTCGGCAGCTGGTTTAGATACCCTATCAATTCCAGGACGCAAAGCACTTAGGGTTTTAACCACATTGATACTAACCATTTGAACATCATCGTACCAATATATATTACGGTCTTCAAATAAATCCAAAATCACCTCATTCACGGCAATGTACGTTTTGAATATATAAATCATAATTTCAACATCATGCTGAAAGTTATGACGAGGATTAGACATAAACGCTTTATACTTTTTGTCGGACTCTACATCTTTCCAAATCTTCTTGATATTGTCCGATTCCATATTCCAATCAATTTTATCGGAATTAGTACGGAATTTTTTATTATTTTCAAGGGTCAGCGCTGCCCCATTTTGTGCAAATCGCAGATTTGGATTTAGATCATCCTCCGAAGCCAGACGTTTAACTTTCTTTAATTCAATGTCTCTACGACTCATTTCTACTACTTCCAATAGTAAACTCAGCATGTGCACGTATAAAACAAAGACCTCATCCAAACTTTTCATTAGCGACTTATCGCCCTCTTGTAAGTCATGATTTCCCGAATCAAAGGCATATACCGATTGCATTACCTTTACCCTTAGGTACCTTCTATTAAATAACCCCTCCATCAAAGATCTTTTTTAACACGTTTGTTGCAATTTAGTTGACAAAACAGGCCAATCTTTGACCTACTTTTGAAACCGCAATTCCGCTCTGTTTTTTGAACAGGCAAAATTAGTGTTTTTATCATATTCTATCTACCAAATTTGAATTTTTAATGCGTTCATTATTTCATCTAAATAAGTACTTTTTAAGATACAAATGGCGTTTGCTTCTAGGTTTGGTATTTATTACCTGTTCCAATCTTTTTGCTATTATGCCTGCCAAAATTATTCGAATGGCATTTGATATCGTAGCGGATACGGTTACCCGCCTTCGATTGGTAGATGGTTTTGAATACCGTGAAACCTATTTGGAGTTTATGACCACCTCCATATTAGCGTTTGGAGTTATTGTATTTCTCCTAGCTCTTACTACGGGTTTTTTCACTTTTTTAAATAGACAGACCATTATTGTTATGTCTAGATTGATTGAATTTGATCTTAAAAATGACATTTTTAGTCATTACCAAAGTTTAGACACCTCGTTTTACAAAAGAAACAGTACTGGGGATTTGATGAACCGTATTAGCGAAGACGTAAGTCGGGTACGAATGTATGTTGGGCCTGCCATCATGTATACAACCAATATGATTGTGGTTTTTATCCTAGTTGTTTCTACCATGCTTTCGGTAAATGTCAAATTAACTTTATATGTACTTTTACCTCTGCCCTTTCTTTCCGTATCGATTTACTATGTAAGTCATATTATTAATCTGAAAAGTGAACGTGTACAACGGAAATTATCTAGTATTTCCACTTTTGTTCATGAAGCCATTTCCGGAATTAGAGTGTATAAAGCGTATAACCTAGGGGCGTTTCGTGATGAAATGTTTGAAAAAGAAACCGAAGAATATAAACAAATCAACCTAGATTTAGTCCGAGTTAATGCGCTCTTTATGCCACTGATGTTCTTGCTCATTGGTTTAAGTACCATTTTGACCATTTATGTAGGTGGCAATCTGGCCATTGCTGGCGAAATAACTCCCGGTAATATTGCCGAATTTGTCATTTATGTAAACATGCTTACTTGGCCTGTAGCCGTGGTGGGTTGGGTTACATCCATGGTTCAACGTGCAGCGGCTTCTCAAAAAAGAATTAATGAATTTTTAGATATCCAACCCGAAATAACATCTCCAATCCAAGAGCCTTCTATCATTACTGGAGACATCGAGTTTGATCAGGTTTCCTTTACCTATCCTGACAGTGGTACCAATGCACTAAAAAACATTTCTTTTACGGTTAAACATGGAGAAAGTTTAGCTATTACGGGTAGAACGGGCTCTGGAAAAACAACTATTGCCCAACTTATACTGCGCCTTTACGATGTATCTTCTGGTAACATTCTTATTAATGGTCATTCCATTAAGGATACCAATCTATCCGATTTAAGAACAAATATTGGGTATGTAAATCAAGATGTGTTCTTGTTTTCGGACTCCATAGCCAATAATATCTCTTTTGGGATAAATTCAGAGAATGTCCGCCAAAAAGACATTGAACAGGCTGCTATCCAAGCAGATATTTACGATAGCATTATTCAATTACCCGAAGGTTTTAATACAGAAATTGGAGAAAGAGGAGTGACCTTATCTGGCGGACAAAAACAAAGAATTTCAATGGCTAGGGCTTTAATCACCCACCCTGAAATTTTGATTTTAGATGATAGTTTATCGGCCGTAGACACGGAAACGGAAGATACCATTCTTAAACACTTGAATACGTTTATGAAGGGTCGAACAACTATTATTATCTCGCATAGGATTTCTTCTATAAAAAATTGTGACAAAATCATTGTTTTAGATAAAGGCGAAATTGTAGAAACAGGAAGCCATAAAGACATCATCAAAAACGAGGGTTTATACAAAATGCTATACGAACAGCAGTTACTTGAAGAAGCGGAATCTCAGAGTATATAAATGTAAAGAGTAGCGCTATTTCCTATGACTTCATTTTATTTGAAACGAGAAGTTTTCAACTACGGTTAACAACCCAGCCGGAACAATTGTTTATCAACAACTTACCCTTTGCAGTTTTCGTATATACACCAACTTATTTTTAAGCTAAAAAACAGCAATTTAACTTACTATTGTACTGCTAAAAACGTTGAATATGGGAGCTACGGAAAACAAGAAATCGATGGTATCTTTTGATAATACTGAAATTGCATTTGAACACTTAAGTGATAAAGATTTAGATTTTGCTATCACGATGTTCAAATTAATGCAAAACCCTACTTTAGTAAAGATAGGAACAGCCTTATCGAACTTTGCTTTGGCCTTACGATTACCCATTTCCCCCATTGTTAAAGCCACCGTATTCAAACAATTTTGTGGGGGAGTTGACCTCAACGAAAGTTTAAAAAAAGTAGCCGAGTTACATCAGTCCCATATCGGATCTATCTTGGATTACGCGGTGGAAGGCGCGGAATCTGAGTCCGTTTTTGACGATACAAAGAACCAAATTATTGAAGTAATTCGTAAAGCAGAAACCACCCCAGGCATTCCGGTAGCCTGTATGAAAATCACGGGTATTGCTCGTTTTGGTTTACTTGAAAAAGTAACGAAAAGGACCAAATTAACGGAAACAGAAAAAGACGAATACCTAAAAGCTATTGACCGATTCGAACAAATATGTAAAGCTTCATTTGAAACAGGAATCCCGATATATATTGATGCTGAAGAATCTTGGATTCAACCCGCAATTGATAAATTAATTGAAAGTAGAATGCGGATTTACAATAAAAAGAAAGCGATTATTTTCCAAACGCTACAAATGTACCGTTGGGATAAAATGGAACACCTCAACAAACTAATAAAAGAATCCAAAAAAGAAGGTTGGTTCTTGGGGGTGAAGTTTGTACGTGGGGCGTATATGGAAAAAGAAAATCAACGAGCCATTGAAAAAGGATACCCAACTTTTATCCAACCCGATAAAGAATCTACGGATAGAGATTTTGATTTAGCGATTAAAACCATGGTAGAAAATATTGATCACGTAGAATTCTGTAATGGTACGCATAACGCACTTAGTTCGATGAAATTGGTAGAGTTAATGCGGGAAAAGAACTTGCATAATGGCGATCGTAGAATTTACTTTTCACAGCTCAAAGGAATGAGTGATACCATTAGTTTTAATTTAGCAAAATCAGGATATAATGTTTCTAAATATCTTCCTTATGGCCCTGTAAAGGCGACCATGCCCTATTTAACCAGAAGAGCGGAAGAAAACACCGCTATTGCTGGCCAAATGGGCAAAGAACTTTCCGATTTAGTAACGGAAAAAAATCGTAGAGCACGCAAAAACTAAATAGTTTTATTCCAAAACATCGTTCCTTCCCCCCTTCAAAGAAGCGAGGTTAAAAATTAAGTATTTGCGCACCACACTTCTTTACCCTAAATTGCGTATTAGTTTATACAATTTGCATCCTAATATTAGGATGCAAAGCATCTCAAACATACTTATTTTGAAACAAAATATTATCGTCAAAGGAACAGGAATAAAGACTCTTTTCCTTTTTTTCTCCCTCCTTTTCCTGAGTAACAACTCCTCATTTGCCACCCATTTAATTGGAGGTAATGTAGGGTATGAATACATGGGGCCAGACCCACTAATTATTGGGAATTCAATTTACAAAATAACACTCGATGCCTATCAAGATTGTAACTCTACCAATTGGGGAGGAGGCGGATCAGGTGGTTCTTTTCCGGAAACCTTTATTAACGTAGGTATTTACGAAGGAATTCTCACCCCCTCCAATCCTTTAACTTACACCACGGATATTGATCTATTTTTAACAGATTCCAATGCTGTAGACCCTAATTTACCAGCGATTTGTGATCCTTTTAACTTATTATCCAATGTATGTGTGTATTTAACACGGTACGAGCGAACCATTTCCCTTGCCCCTTCGGTACAAGGGTATTGGGTAGTGTATGATAGATGTTGCCGCCCAGGAGGAATCCTCAACCTTAACAATTCAGGAGCTCAATCTTTTGCATATACCACGTGGATTCCTTCCATTGGAGGCGCTCTAATCAATAATACCTCTGCTCAATTTACAGATACGCTTTTATCTTACATATGTAGAACGGATTCGGCCTATATTTCCAATAACGCTTTTGATCCTGATGGTGATTCACTTGTTTATTCGTTGGAGACACCCTTTAAAGGATTAACAGGCCAAGGCGGAACTGGTGCACCTCCCCAAGCACCTTATTTTGATCCTCTTTTAAACCCATATACATTTCCGCCACCATTTATTAATTACCAAACCGGATTCAATTTAGCCAACCTATTAGGTACGGGTAGTTACTCTTCTATTGATCCCCAAACTGGATTAACAACATTTTTAACCAATACTGCCGGAATATTTGTAGCTGCCGTAGAAATAAAAGAATTTAGAAATGGTATTGTTATTGGGGTCACCAGAAGAAATATGCAACTTATTTCGGATAATTGCCCGAATAACAACCAGCCCAACCAAAACACATCCAATTTAGATTCCACCGCTACCACTCCACTTAATTACGAGGTGGAAGCTGGATTGAATATTTGCTTTGACTTAGAATATGATGATTTAGATAATGATCCTTTAGAATTTTCTGCGACAAGTGATATTTTTAATTCCTCCCTAACCAACCCTCCCGCAACTGTAACCAGTCCTATTACGGGAATTGGTAGTGTTACCGGTACTATTTGTTGGAATACGACCTGTGCACAAGGAAATACAGTTCCTTATTTAATTAATGTTGTGGTATCCGATAGTAATTGTCCTCCACTGCCTTTACCTCAAGAGGTATATATCCGGGTCATTCCTTTTGATGGCCCCGAAAAAATTTATGGTGATTCTGTCATCTGTATTGACAATAACCCATCCGTTTTCACGACAGATACCCTTACCAATGTCAATTACAACTGGACCATTACTGGAGGAACAATAACTAGTGGTAACGGCTCATCTACAATTAATGTTATATGGAATCCCGGACAAACCAATGGATCCCTTTCTATCCTATCCACCAATCAAAACGGATGTATTGCGGGTCCCATTTCCCGAAATGTTATTTTATCGGATGTTGTTTCTGATGCCGGTAGTGATCAAGTTTTATGTGAAGGTATCCCTGTGGTAATTGGAGGTTCTCCTACATCACAAGATCCAAACAACACCATTACTTGGAGCCCTACTTTAAGTTTGGATGATCCCAATTTAGCCAACCCAACGGCATCACCAGACACCACAACAACCTATGTAGTAACACTAACAAATACCTTAGGTTGTATTGGAAAAGATTCCGTAATCGTAACGATTAATAATTTAATTCCATCTGGGGTTCTAGGGGACTACTTTTTATGTCCTGGAGATACTTTGCAAATGAATGCTACTGGAACATCCTTTAATTGGGGACCCAACACTTTCATTAATTCAATTACTATTTCCAATCCAAAAGTATTTCCTCCAACCGATCAAAATTATTTTTTAAATTATTTTGATGCCAACGGATGTGAAGGAAACGACACCACATTTATTACGGTTAATTCAACTGTACCTACTGAAGCAGGTCCAGATCTAACTTTTTGTGAAGGAGATTCTGTTACTCTTGGAGGAAATCCAACCGGTCCATTTGGAACCAGCTACCTTTGGAACCCAAGTGTTGACATGAACGACAATACCTTGGAAAACCCAACCGTATTGCCTAATGGGTCAACCGTATACACTGTCATCACCAGTAATGACACCTGTACAGGTATTGATTCTATTACCGTAATTGAATTACCAAAACCTTCCTTATCTGTAACTCCAAACACCTATGTATGTGGGGCAGATACAGTTCAAATAATAGCTACTGGCACTGGAGCTTTTTCATGGAATAATGGTTCTAGCCTTTCAGATAGTACCATTAATAATCCATTTGCTTTTCCCTCTGTACCTACCATGTATACGGTAACACTTTCAGATGTAAACGCCTGTCAATCTATCGATTCTATTTTTGTAAATATTCAGCCTCTTCCAATTGCGGATGCTGGAGTAACGGTTAATGCCTGCAAGTTTTTACCTGCCGTAATGGGAGGAAATCCTTCAGGGCCTACGGGTTCTAGTTTTTTATGGACCCCATCAACAGGATTAAACTTTAATGGATTAGCAAATCCCCTGGTCACCTTGGATACGGATGCAACCTATATATTGCAAGTCACAGACACATTGGGATGTATCTCTTTGGACACCGTAGATGTAGAGGTATTTAGAGTATTTGGAACCACAGACACAAACATTTGTGATAATGTAGAATTGGAGCTGATAACTTTAATCAAAAATGGAATTGGCCCCTTTAATTTTGAATGGAGTCCTGGAAACCTAGTATCTGACTCAACATCCAACTCCCCTACCATTTTAACGGGAATAATCAATCACTTTACGGTTACCATAACCGATGCCAATAATTGTAGAGACACCCTAAATTTCAATTTAAATTCTTTGGCTTCTACCACTTCCGCATTTAAATATGAAACCACTCCAACTTGTGAAGGTATCGGAGTGAAAATTGATGAGAACAGTATTGGAGCGACTGCGTACGAATGGCTTATAAATGGAGAAACAGTGAGTACCGAAGAAAATCCGTTGTTGGTTTTAGATTACGATAAAATGGCTATTGTGGCTTTGATTACCACCTCACCCGATGGGTGTTTTGACACGACAGAAGTAACGGTTCAAGGCCCTAGTTTTGACAGCTTAGCGGATATTCAAGTCTCCAATGTGTTTACTCCTAACGGTGACGGAGTTAACGATTATTTTGAAATAACTAGCAATGGAAATCTAAGTGATTGTATTGAGTTAACGATATTCAACCGAGCTGGTGGATTGGTACACCAATCTTCGGGTGGGATTCACTCTTGGGATGGTCGTTCTACATCTGGTGTGAAATTTCCGGACGGAGTCTATTTTTATATTTATTCCATTAATGGAGCAGAATACAAGGGAACACTAACCCTAATGCGGAGTAATTAGCGTTTTCCGTCCCATTCCGCATAAAACTGATCTAAAAACGTCACCATATATTGGTGGCGTTTTTTTGCTAGGTCCAAACCATATTCCGTATTCATGCGCTCCTTTAACAAAAGGAGTTTTTCATGAAAGTGATTAATGGTAGGTCCGTTTGTTTTTTTGTAAGATTCAAAATCAGCATGATTCTCCACGGCATGTTCTGGGTTATGCATCTCTCTATTCTTATTACCACCATAAGCAAAAGTTCGAGCAATACCAATAGCCCCCATGGCATCCAAACGATCGGCATCTTGAACTATTTCACCTTCCAAGGAACTCATCGGAGTTTCCACTTCCGCTCCCTTGTAGGATATCTCTTTTACCATTGAAATAATCATTTCAGTAGACACCTCATCTACCGAATATTTATTTAGCCAATCTCGCACCAGTCTTGGTCCAACGGTGTGATCCCCATTATGAAACTTATGATCCCCAATATCATGTAATAAAGCACCCAACTTGATCACAAATAGATCCGCCTTGGGATATTGGTATGCAATGGTTACCGATAAATCTAACACCCTTTTTATATGCCACCAGTCATGTCCAGAGCCTTCCCCGTCTAATTGTTCACGTACATATTTCTCAGCCGCCTCAATTATCTGTTGTTTACCCGAAGTACTCGATAAAGCAGCGGTAACTTTTATAGCTTCAGCCTTTTTTTTATCAATTGATTTTTTCATTTTCTCGCGGTACAAATCCGTAATTGACATTATTGCATCTCCTGAGAATTTCTGAATCATTACATCATTTGGGCGGACCCACCCTTCTTTAATAACTTGAACATAAACACCTGGAAAGGGGGAATTAGCAAATTCCTTAACTGCCTTATTCGATTCAAAACGAAAATTCAACTTAGAACAAGGATGTCGGGGTTCGAAAATCATTATTTCCGTTTCCCCTAACGCATAAATGGATCCTACCATTAAATTAGATTCATCCAAAAAATCTAAGGTAATATTCTCTCCAAACATGCCAATTTCCCAGGGGGCTTCCGGAAATTTATCTTGAAAATGAGCATAGTTATTATGCCCGTAGAGGTAACAGGCTTTTTCCACTCCACCGTGGTATCTTCGATCTATCACAGCATCATTTCTCACCCCTGTTTTTGTCAAGTAAATACCTTCGGGAACACTCTTTTTGTACATACCTGTTTCTACGGTTTCTTTCCCTAATTGAATGGTTCGGGACTGAGAAATATTTGTGAAAATAACTTTCATATGGATGAATTTGTATTACAAAGGTAGATTCCCCTTCCATATACCAAAACCAATTTTGAAATTTACATGACTATTTTATTCCAAGGTCATTATACCTTTGACATTCCAAAAAAACAGGATGATGGGCACAAACAAATTAGAAACCGCAATTTTAGGAGCCGGCTGCTTCTGGTGTATTGAAACGATTTTTCAAAAATTAAATGGCGTTCACACGGTAAAATCTGGGTATTCAGGTGGTCATATTAAAAACCCGGCCTATAGAGAAGTTTGCCAGGGTACAACGGGACATGCAGAGGTTGCCAAAATTGATTTCGACCCAGAGATGATCTCTTTTACAGAGTTATTGGAAGTGTTTTGGAAAGTTCATGATCCCACTACCTTGAACCGTCAGGGTGGTGATGTGGGAACGCAATACCGATCGTCCATATTTTTCACGACCGAGAAGCAAAAGGAAATGGCTACTTCATTCATGAAAAAACTAGATGAATCGGGTATGTATGCCAATCCTATGGTCACTGAAATCACCAATTTTGAAATTTTCTATCCTTCCGAAGATTATCATACGGATTACTTTAACCAACATGGTGATGAGGGTTATTGTCAACTGGTGATTCAACCCAAAGTGGATAAATTCAAAAAAATATTTGAGGACAAACTCAAAAAATAAAACAAAAAAAAATGGTTTTATTTCTATGAAATAAGACCATTTTTTTTTAGATCCATCTTTCTAATCAATGACCAAAGAAGAATGTCTAACTTCTTTAGCGTCTGAAATCTCTACGATATACATTCCTTTAGCCAATTCTTTTAAATTTAAAATCTCCCTTCCTGCATAAACGGATTTTGAAATTACCGTTTCACCTCTTACGTTAAAGATTCGCACTTCATAATTAGTATGGTTTTCCCATGAAATGGAAACTTGATCATGTGCTGGATTTGGGAACATGACAACATCTGATTTTTTTGAAATGTCTGTCGTACTTAAATCGGTCCATCCACCATTTAATTGAATATCTACACTAGCCATTCCGGATACATCGGTATCAAAACTTAAAACTTCACTGACACTGGTTACTAGTGTTGGTGTCACTCTTAGCCTAATTTCAAATCCCTCACCAGGTAATAATAAACGGTCACTTTGTGCATTTTCAAAATCAAAGTTAGTTGTATTTGAGATTCTAAAATCGGTCATTGTAACTTCTGTATTTCCGACATTAACAATACTAATGGTATATAAAGTACTATCGGTTTTCCCGGTCATATCCAATGCCGTACGAGAAACATACAATCCAGAATTAGATGGTGCTACCGAAGTACCTGAAATCGTATGAATTCGTTTTAGTAATTGCGGGTAATCCACAAAGGGATTCCGATTATTTTGCAAACCATAGATATCATTATTTCTCTGAATATCTGCTGCGGTAGGCAGGTATTGATCAAACCATGTTCTTAAAATAGCCTCTTGTCCTTGCACATGATTTGAATAATCTTGATATCTAAGAACAAAGTAAAATAAAGCTCTGGCCACCTGTCCCTTTTGGGCGTCTCTAGGTTCAAAAATGGTTTGAGATCCATTACTTCCCTTTTTAGACCCACCTACACTCCAAGAAGGGTTACCCGTTACTATTCCAAATTTATAATTTCCTCTCTGACTATTTGAGGTCACATCGGTAGAAAACAAATGGTGAATGTCACTTCTCATAGGCAGGTTTTGATTAAAAAACCCTTGAGGAAAAGTATGTTCACAGTTAAATTGGTTACTGTTTGCACCAGGGCGTGTATTAAAAGTAGCTACCCTACCTGTGTATACACAGGTAACATCACCACCTACATTATCAATAGATCCATACATATTATCGCGGGCACCGCTATAAGAAAGCGAATTATATCCTTGGCCGGTAATGGTCTTTAAACTGGTCTTCAAATCCTGTTCATGCTTATTATAACTCCCCGAATAATAGGAGTTCGAAAAATGTCCTTCCCCTTTTAATGTCACTAAGTAATCACCTCTAAAATCTGTTTTCACCACCGCTGTAAGCTGATGCAATATGTTTTGTTCGGGTTCAAAATAAATCCAAACATCATGGGCATTCCCTACGGTCATATTAAAAACGGAGTCCTTTACATAAAAAGGCTTCGTACCATACACTGAAAACAAATCGATACCAGATACCGAAATATCATAACCTGTTGTATTGGTTAAGGTCAGTTTCATACTATCCACATCCATATAGTCAACGGAAGGAAAATTAAATGTTTTGCTCGAGAAATCAAATGGTTGAGCAAAAGCCATCACCGGAATTAAAAATAAAATAGCAAATAAATTCTTTTTCATATGATAAAAATTAGGGCTGCAAATGTAAGTTAATTAGGCAATTGATAGGTAATACTAATGCTTCTTCTACATTTGCAAATTCTTAAGAATTACTTTTTAAAATAATAGTCGTGATAGGTATTAACGGAATAACAGTTTCATTTTCAGGTATGGATTTATTTAAGGACATCTCCTTCCTAATAAATTCAAGAGATCGCATTGGTTTAGTAGGAAAAAACGGTGCCGGAAAATCTACCTTAATGAAGGTCATCATGAAACGGCAGAAATTAGATTCTGGTTCTGTCACCATTTCCTCAGACGAAAGCTTGGGGTATTTATCACAGGAACTCTCGTTTCAATCGGAGAAAACAGTTTTGGAAGAAGCCTTAAGTGCATTTGAGGAAGCCAATACGCTTAAAAAAGAAATTGAAGATATCAATCATCAATTAGAAACCCGTACGGATTACGAAAGCGAAGCCTATACTGATTTGATTCATGATTTGACCATCAAACATGAACGTTTAGATATCATTGACCACGGGAATCCGGAGAGCAATGCCGAAAAAATATTGCTAGGACTGGGATTTACCAGAGAAAAACTGCAAATGAAAATGACGCAGTTTAGTATGGGATGGCAAATGCGTGTGGAGTTAGCAAAACTATTATTAATTCAACCCACCCTTCTATTATTAGATGAGCCGACCAACCACTTGGATATAGAAGCTATCATTTGGTTAGAGGAATATTTATCGACTTATCAAGGAGCGATCATGATGATTTCTCACGATAAGATGTTCTTAGATAATGTAACCAATAGAACCATCGAAATTGTGATGGGTAAAACCTTCGATTACAAAGTGGCCTATACCAATTATTTGGTTTTACGAGAGGAACGAATTGAACAGCAATTAAGGACTCTAAAAAACCAACAAGATTATATTAAGCAACAAGAACGATTTATTGAACGATTTAAAGCCAAGGCATCAAAAGCAAAGGCGGCACAATCCAAACAAAAACAACTAGATAAAGTAGACCGTATTGAAATTGATATTGTGGATAATAGCAGTATTCAATTTAGCTTCCCCGAAGCTAAACGAGCCGGGCAGGTGGTATTAAAAGCCGAAAACGTGGCTAAGTCTTATGGAACTAACCACGTATTCACCGATGTAAATTTAGAGATAAATAGAGGGGAAAAAGTTGCCTTAGTAGGTCAAAATGGCATGGGAAAATCTACATTCCTTAAACTATTTACCGAAGATGAGCGCTATGAAGGGACTATCACCTTAGGTCATAACGTAGAAATGAATTATTACGCTCAGGTACAAGAAAATACTCTGAACACCAATATCACAGTTCTCCAAACCATTGAGGATATTGCGACTAACGAATGGACTAATCCTTCTAGGATGCGTGGTTTGTTAGGCACCTTCCTTTTTAAGGAGGACGATATGGATAAAAAGGTTAAGGTTTTATCTGGGGGAGAAAAATCACGTTTAGCTCTGGCTAAAATGTTATTGGTTTCTCGCAACCTATTGGTTATGGATGAACCGACCAATCACTTGGATATTGCCTCTAAAGAAATGTTGAAAAAGGCATTATTAGAATACAATGGTACCTTAGTGGTGGTTTCTCACGACAGAGATTTCTTAAATGGATTAACCGATAAAACTTTTGAGTTTATTAACGGAAAAGTACAAGAATACTTGGGTCCAATTAACGATTTCCTAAACAAACATCAATCGGAAAATTTTAGAGAGTTTGAAACCTCGGGAAAAAAGAAATCTTTAAAAGCAGAAAAGGAAACCAAGATAAAGGGATCCAGTAACAAAGAATCTTATCAGCAAAAAAAGGAAACGGATAATTTACGTAGAAAGCTAAATAAAGAGGTTCAGCGTCACGAAAAGAAAATTGATAGCTTAGAAAGTGAAATTGCAGAATTGGAGTCCAAAATTGCTACAGTTACAGATACGAATCCGGTAGATCTTTACACGACTCACTCTGATAAATCAAAAGAACTGGAAGATGTTATGGCCCAATGGGAAATTACCAATTTAAAACTTGAAGAACTATAAACAGGTAAAAATACGTATTGCTCGAAATTAATGCTCCGTTTATTTTTGCACTATATGCGATAACAGATGTAAAGGGGGGAGCCTTTACATCTCTTAATATTAAAACCGTTTTGCCCTAATCAAAACGGTTTTTTTTATGCCCTACAAATCCTACATTTGAGAAAATGAAAATCATGAAAAAACTTATACTTAGTACATTGATTCTTTTCTCTATTTCGGGGTTCTCTCAAATCACAATCGATATGGACGATATACCTCAACCAGGGCAAGAATATGCACGATCAACAGGTACTAGTAGTTCCATGGATGTTTCGATAACAGGACCAAATATGACTTGGGATTACAGTGATTTGCAACGAAATAGTAATGACACTTTAATTTATAATACCGTTTCTCAAACACCCATTTTCTACCAATTCCAATTTAACAACCCCCTTAATCCTAATTACCTCGCAACGGAGGCTAAACTTACCGATGATATTGATCTTGCCGGTTTTATTACCATGACCAATAATTATTTATTTTCAAAAACAGAAATCTCCAGTTGGTCAGAAGTGGGAATTGGTACAACCATATCGGGCGCTCCATTACCTACCAAGTATAACGATACCAAAATAAAACTATACCTCCCCATTACTTATGGCGATCAAAACACGGATACGTACGATTATGAAATGATCATACCCGCACTAGGTACTTTGGGCCAAGAAGGCACGTTAACTTACGAAGTGGATGGTTGGGGAATCCTGATTACTCCAGGAGGAACCTTTCAAACTTTAAGAGTAAAAACAACTACGGTAAAATCAGATACCATATTCATTAACTTGGCTTCTTTCGGATTACGAATCCCCTCCACTGAAGTTACTTACGAATGGTATGCATCCAACGAAGGTTTCCCCGTATTAACGGTAACGGAACAATTGGGAATTATAACATCTGTGGTATACATAGATGATCCTCTATTATCCGTTAATGTGGTAGAAAAGAACTTAATTAATACTGTTTATCCGAATCCTACGGATCGTTATTTAAATATTGACGTTAACAAATCCGTAAAAGCATTGAGCATTTGGAATTCTTCGGGAAGTATGGTGCTACCGAATATTGAATTAAACGCTCCACAAATTGAAGTTTCCAAGTTATCACCAGGAATCTACTTCGTGAAAGCCGAATCTGAAACCGGTGTAGAATGGATGAGATTCATCAAAAATTAGCTTCTATGACATATTTAATATTTCATAACATCTAAAGACAAAAAACACACAACAACTAGGTATCCAATACCTATATTTGCGAACCAACGCCTATTTTATAGGATAAAGAAACAGAATGAAAGTAGTACTTTTTGCAGGTGGTAAAGGCACCAGAATATCAGAAGAATCTCATTTAAGACCAAAACCAATGATTGAAATTGGTGGGAAACCCATTTTATGGCATATCATGAAAATGTATGAGTCATATGGTCATAAAGAATTTATTGTATGTCTGGGTTACAAAGGATATATGATTAAGGAGTATTTCTTAAACTACTACTTTCATAATGCGGATGTGACTGTAGACTTGGAATCAAACCAAATTAAAGTACACAAAAACAAATCAGAATCATTTACCGTTACATTGGTAGATACGGGTTTAGAAACCATGACTGCTGGACGACTTAAACAAGTTCAACCCTATATTGGAGACGAAGAGTTTATGCTTACCTATGGTGACGGAGTATGTGATATCAATATGGACGAGGAATTAAAATTCCATAGAGCTCACGGTAAAATTTGTACCATGGCGATTGTACAACCTGGTAGTCGTTTTGGAGTTATTGAATTAGATAATAAAAATGTAGTTCAAAAATTTGTAGAGAAACCTAAAGAAGATGGGGCTTGGATTAATGGCGGATTCTTTATCATGAAACCAGAAGTATTCAATTATTTACATGAGGATGCGGATGCGATTATGTGGGAACGTCAACCGTTGGAAGATTTGGCTAAAGAAGGGGAACTCGTTTCTTTCAAGCACAACGGGTTTTGGAAATGTATGGATACCCTTAGAGACAATCATGATTTGAACGATCTATGGGAAGGTACCCCGAAATGGAAAAACTGGTAATGTTAGAATTACTTAAAGAAACATATGCGGGTAAGAAAGTTTTTTTGACTGGACATACTGGATTTAAAGGAAGTTGGCTTTTAGTCATGTTAAAAGAACTGGGAGCGGAAGTGATGGGTTTTTCATTAAAGCCGGAAACCTCAAAGGATCTTTACTTTCAGATTAATGGAGATGATATTTGCGAATCCATAATTGGTGATATCCGAAATCAAGAACGGGTGAAATACGCCATAATTGATTTCCAACCTGATTTCGTTATTCACATGGCCGCCCAAGCTTTAGTTATTCCTTCGTATACCGATCCAGTAGGTACGATGAGCTCGAACGTAATGGGAACCATTCATGTTATGGAAGGTTTTAAAGCGCTTGCTAAACCCTGCATAATGGTAAACATTACAACGGACAAAGTGTACGAAAACAAGGAACGGATGGAACCTTATGTAGAAGATGATCCTAAAGGAGGATATGACCCCTACTCTGCTTCTAAAGCAGCGGCTGAAATAGTAAGTCAATCTTATCGTTTGTCTTTTTTCAATCCAAAAAAGTATTCAGAGCATCAAAAATCCATGAGTACGGTACGCAGCGGAAACGTTATTGGTGGAGGAGATTGGAATGAATCTCGAATTATTCCAGATTTGGCTAGGGCCTTAGGTATGAACGAAAAGCTTATTTTAAGAAACCCAGGAGCCGTTCGCCCATGGCAACATGTATTGGATCCATTGTATGGCTATTTATTACTTGGAGCTAAGATGGCAAAAGACCCTGTAAAATTTGCGGATGCGTATAATTTTGGTCCGGAACCAGAAAATGAATTGACGGTAGAGGAGCTGATAAAAATCAGTATTGAAACCTGGGGTAGCGGAACGTATGAGGTTCAGCAAAAGGAGGGGCAATTGCACGAAGCGGGATTACTAAAGTTAGATATCACAAAGGCAAAAACTAGCCTGAACTGGGCACCAAAACTAAATGCCCAGGATACCATATCCTGGACCATAGATTGGTATAAAACGCCAAGTGAGGATTGGGGAACAAAAACCACTCAACAAGTACAAAACTATTTTCAAAAGCTGTAACCATCCCATTATATGAAAGTTAGAAAAACAACTATTGAAGGATTGTTCATTTTGGATCTATTCCATGCAGAAGATAATCGGGGTGGATTTGTAAAAACCTTTCATAAAGCAAGTTTTGAAGAACATGGCCTAAACACCCATTTTGAAGAAAGTTTCTATTCCAAAAATAATGCGGGTGTTATCCGAGGAATGCATTTTCAAACCCCTCCATTTGACCATGATAAATTAGTGTATTGTACCCATGGAAGTCTGATAGACGTTATTTTAGACATCCGTAGTGATTCTCCGACCTACGGAAAATATGCTAGTATTGAATTAACAGGAAGCAATAATCGGGCTCTTTTTATTTCAAAAGGGTTGGCTCATGGCTTTGAAAGTTTGGAAGATGAAACAATGATGACCTATTTAACTTCAACGATGCACGAACCTACTCATGATCAAGGAATAAAGTATGATAGTTTTGGGAAGGTTTGGGATGCTGCCCATCCTATCCTCAACCCAAGAGATCTTGAATGGCCTACTTTGGATGAATATGATAGTCCTTTCTAATTTATTTGATCACACTAAATATTCGAGTATTTGAAGTCCCGTCTTCACTCGTTAATCGCACATAGTACATTCCATTAGCCCAACTACTTACATCAATCATGGTGGAATTATTTGAATCAATCGATTTTACATATAAAGTTACCCCTAGTGAATTAAGAATGGTTATTTCCACATTATGGATTACCTCCCAATTCAACTTTATTTGGTTTGTTGCTGGGTTAGGGAACACACGGATGGAACCAAATTCCTTTATTTTTTCTACAGAAGTATATACACTACAATCCACAACACCGTCTAAATAACTAGCTCGACTACTTACAAAAGATTTCAGGCCGTAAATGGTACCTCCACCAGGACCACCACTGGTAGAAACATCTGCATTCACATTGGTATCAAAGTCAGCATCGGTATACATTTTATTATAATCTGCATAAACCGCAGTATGAATTAAAGAGGTATACGAATCAATCAAAGCATCCATATACGTAGAATTAAAGTAATTCTCTAAAATATGGCAATACTCAATCAGGTACAGGTTATATAAACTAGGAGAAGCAAATACATTTTCTAATAGAGGCCTTTCCGAATCATGATAATCTGGATCTAAGTTCAATACATTAACACCTCCAGGACCACCGCCTCCAGAATAACTACCGAAACTCTCATTTCCATCCCACTTTATCCATTCCCATTTATCCGTAACGGAATGATGGTATACATAGTAGTTTCTAGCCGAGCCAGTATAACTATCCAGATTACTAAACATATTATCCAAAGCCACCGATCTTAAATATTCGGTAAGTTCTATTTTCTGGGTTAAGTCATTTTCAAAATCAGTAGAGCTTGAATTATTTACAAAATCCATAAATGAAATAATATCGCTCCAATCGTTAGCCGTTTCATTCGTTTTCAACTCGTATCTATCGGTATAATCTGCAATGGTGGATCCGTAATAAATTAAATTGGCGGGGGGATTACTCGTTCCAAAATTTTCCCCTGCCTTGAATAAGTTACCCGCATCATCCAAAATGCTCCAATCCAAAAACTGATCGTCAATTTGTTCCACAACTGTATAAAAACCCCATAAATTTCCATTAAAATAAACATTGGCAAAATTAGCTCTAGGCACCTGTACACCTACAGCTTTACTCACCTCAAAAAACACCTTTTCACGCATCATGGAGGGGTCTTTAAAACCGTTACTAAAATTCAACTTCTTTAGGCCATCGTGCTTTTGACCACTCACATATTTATTAAAATCAATCTTAAAAGCCTTTTTGTTATTTGGGTGATTATAAGTAGAGTTACCCTTCAAACGAACTCCCACCTCGGGATACGAATACGTGCCTGTGGAATCGGTTAAGACCAGATCCGCTTTCATATATTCTTGGGTCAGGTAATTAGTTTCCAAACTGTCGAAAAAACTGGCTTGATGAAAGGTCAATTCAATAGTAATAATCTGATCATTTTGGAAAATTTTATCACCATCAATCTGACATATAGCCGAAAATGAGGATGTAATTACCCCTAAAAAAAGCACGATCCTTTTAGTCATATGTAAAGTGTTATTCATTAAAATAATCTTTGAATGACAATAAGACTCCCAAAAATTAATTGGTTTAATCCAGCTTAAAACATTTATTCAATTCCTTTCTTTAAGATGACAATTTTCTGATTTTCAATATGAAAAATGTTTTGATAGAACTCAAATAATGCCTTAAAATCCTTCGGATAAATAATATCCGAATTCAAGGACTCCGAAACCAAAATTTGTAATCCACCAATTACTTCCGAGAAAATACACTTATATTTACCCATGCCATTTGGTAAGGTAAGAATCTTTGATTCAGGTATTTTTTCCAATCGATAACCTTCCGGAAAATGTATTCTAAAAATAGATTTTTTTAAGACAGGATAATAAAATTCTACGGGTACTTTTCGTACCGAGTCAACAAAAGGTAATTCATTTAGACTTCTAAAAATAAATGGTGAAAAACTAATTCTATCCGAATAAATTTCACTGGCTTCATCTATTTCAAAAGAGCTTTTAATTAGAATCTTTTTTTTGGGCCAAAAAAAACTTTTAATTTCACCATTAAAGAATCTAGCCCCTTCGTATTTACGATCCTTTCCAACCAAAACATTTGATACTTCCAAACCGGGATACTCTTCATTAAATTCAACCGCTAGATATTGATCTAACACATTAGATTCAGTCCCTTTAATTAATCCATTTTCTAACACCTCATACTCAATACTGGATAAATTCATTGATTTTTCAGTTGGATTTATTTTTAGAGAGACAGAAGTCCCATCGGAATATATCAACCTTCCATGACCATTTAAAAACTGCTTTGACACCAAGTTTAGTCCAAGGTTAGGATTTGTTCCATCCAAAACTATTGTTTTCCCTTCGTATTGAAAACTTGCCAACACACTATTAAACGATTGAAGTGATGGATATATAGGCATCCCCTTATTTACGGACCCTAAAATTATTGGGTTAGCATTTAAACCTGCACTTTTTAACATGGCGGTAAGCATCAAATTGATATCACCAACATTTCCAATCTTTTGATCAAAGGAGTTATCTATTCCTCTTTCTGTATTCCTGCCATATATATTATTCCATTTAATATTTTGAGAAACATATTGATACAAAGCCAAACCTTTACGTAAGGGATCTTTTTCTGTACCAATTATTAGAGGGATTGTTGTTTTAAAAGCCTTGGACCTTTCCATTTCTTCATAAAAAAAACGATCCTCAAAAACTTCCTTTGAAATTGTGGTCCAATTGGCACTGACATATTCTCGTGGAGAATCAAAATAATCAACATAAGCCAATTCCAAAATCAAGCTACTTCTATAATTCCAAATATTCTTAACAAAACCAGGGTCTTTCAAGGAAGGTACATCTGTCAATGAGAAATCCCAAACATCCATTTTCACATCCATTTCTCGAGGTTGATAGTTTGTTGTTCCAACGGTTCTTATATCGGCTATCGTGCGTTCAAAATGCCCCAGTAGAACTTTTTCGATTTTCAAACTACGTGTAATTTCAATTTTTTCCGAACCTTTAAAAAAGGTATTGTACGAATAAAACTCTGGAGTTTCAAAATGAAAATCTACTCGATCAACCGGTATACCATATTGAAAAAGGAATGGATCAATTACATGAAGCAACGGAGAAATAATCAGAAATTCAATTTCAATAACTGCCCCTGGTTTCATCGTAGGAGCTACTAAAGTCAACTTTGTATTGTATTTACTAATCTCTTCCTCCAACAAAATCTCTTTTTTGTATTTTGCAAGGGTCACCTTTCCATTTGAATATTCAAATACATTTACTCTAAGTTTAGATAGTGTTTCTGTGTACCCATCATTCTGTCGAAGTCTTTGAACTAATGAGCCGTGCTTAATCCCATCTTCCTTGTAAACTTTTATTCGATATTGATATCTGCTTTCTAATCGAAAAGTTCCGTTAAAAACAATCTTACTAATGATACTTTTATATAAAATGGCTGCAGGGGCATCCGCTTCTATAGGATGTTCTGTTTGTTTTAATTCTCGCAAAGAAACTTTTCCGAACTTATAATTCTGAGCCAAGAGGAATTGACCACATAAAAGAAGAGAAATAAGGATTAATTTATTCATAATGGTGTAAGCACTTAAGGTGGGGTACAATTTTTAGGGGGATTCAAGGAGTGAAACAAATCGACAAAAAAAAGGCAGCCTTTATTTGAGACTGCCCTTTTAATAATTTATTTAACGATTAACCACATTTTGAATGGCCACAAGATTTACAGGTCAAACATCCTTCTTGATAAATCAGGCTATTCTCCCCACAACTAGGACAGGTGTTTTCTACTGGTTTTTCGCCATCTTGGATGAATTTCTTTAGAGATCTTACCACTCCATTTTTCCAAGTATTTAATGCATCATCCTTTAGGTGTAAGTTAGATACCATATGCACCACAAATGGCAATGGCATTCCATGTCTTAACACACCCGAAATTAGTTTGGCGTAATTCCAGAATTCTTTATCAAAAGAACGTGAAAGGCCTTCAATTGTAGTTCCGTAACCATCACGATCTTCGTATCTGAAATCGTAACGTGTGGAATCTTCTGTATCTTTAGATTTAAGGACTAATCCTTTATTTACATAAGATGGCAAAAAGAATGCATCCTCTGCTCTACCGGTAAATACTTCGTATGGACGACCATCCATAATACCAATAACCGCAATCCATTTCTCTTCATCATTCATGAAACGAACAATTTCCGCTTCCAACATTTCTGGACGTTTTGGAGCTTGCGTTTCCATAAAGGTATTTGTTGTTTCCTCTTCTTTCGAATCGTTAGCAACCAAAACACCCGAACGAGAACCATCTCTATAAACCGTAATCCCCTTACAACCTGACTCCCATCCTGTTCGGTAAATTTGACTCACTAAGTCTTCCGTACAATCATTCGGAACATTTACGGTAACACTAATAGAGTGATCTACCCATTTTTGAATAGTTCCTTGTAAATTGACTTTATTCACCCAATCCACATCGTTTGCGGTTGCTCCATTATAAGGTGATTTTTCAATGATCGTTTTTAATTCATCATCGGTCATAGCCTGTACTTTCGCTACATCAAAACCATTAATTTCTAACCACACTTTGAAGTTATGGTGGAATACTTGGTACTCTTCCCATGAATCACCAATCTCATCTACAAAATCAACTCGTGTATTTGAATCGTTTGGATTGATTTTTTTTCTTCTTTTGTAAGCTACCATGAACACAGGCTCAATACCAGAAGTAGTTTGGGTCATCATACTCGTTGTTCCTGTAGGAGCAATAGTTAATAATGCAATATTTCTACGACCATATTTTTCCATATCCTGAACTAGCGAAGGATCTTGCTTACGTAAACGCTCGATAAAAGGGTTTCCCTTTTCTCTTTTGGCTTCATAAATTGGGAAAGAACCACGATCCTTAGCCATATTGACAGAAGAACGATACGCTTCTACTGCTAAGTGACGATGAATTTTTTCAGAAAAGAAGATAGAATCTTCAGATCCATAACGGATACCTAAAGCAGCTAACATATCCCCTTCGGCCGTAATACCCACTCCAGTTCTTCGACCTTCAATAGCTTTTTTCTTGATATTTACCCACAGATTTTTCTCTACACTTTTAATAATATCGTCCTCTGGGTCTAATTCAATTTTATTTAAAATTTTATCAATCTGTTCTAATTCTAAATCCACAATATCATCCATGATTCTTTGTGCCATTCCTGCATGTTTTTTAAACAATGGGAAATCGAAAGAAGCTTCTGTTGTAAACGCATTGTTGACATAAGAAAACAAGTTCACCGCTAATAAACGACAACTATCATACGGACATAAAGGAATCTCACCACACGGGTTTGTAGATACGGTGGTAAATCCTAAATCGGCATAGGTATCGGGAATAGACTCGTTAATTACGGTATCCCAAAATAAAATCCCTGGCTCCGCAGATTTCCAAGCATTGTGTACGATCTTATCCCATAATGCCTTTGCATTAATAGTCTTGGTATATTTAGGAGTATCCGAATCAATTGGAAATTTCTGTATATAATCTGAATTAGATTTTACAGCATTCATAAACTCATCATCCAACTTCACCGAAACATTTGCACCGGTCACTTTAGTTCCATCCAGTTTTGCATCAATAAAATCTTCAGAATCTGGATGTTTTACACTAATACTCAACATTAAAGCTCCTCTACGACCATCTTGAGCAACTTCACGTGTTGAATTAGAGTAACGTTCCATAAAAGGTACAACACCGGTAGATGTTAGTGCACTGTTTTTTACCGGGCTTCCTTTTGGACGAATATGAGAAAGGTCATGACCAACTCCCCCTCTACGTTTCATTAACTGAACCTGTTCCTGGTCCACTTTCATGATCCCTCCGTAAGAATCACCTTTATCACCATGTCCAATTACAAAACAGTTAGATAAAGAAGCCACTTGATGGTTGTTACCAATACCAGACATAGATCCACCTTGAGGTACGATATATTTAAATCCTCGGATAACATCTAAAATTTCTTCTTGAGAATAGGGATTTGGATACTTAGCTTCTACACGGGCAATTTCAGTTGCCATACGTAGATGCATATCATCTGGCGTACGTTCAAAAATGTTTCCGTCCGAATCTTTTAGGGCATATTTATTCACCCATACAGAAGCAGCTAATGTATCCCCATTAAAATATTGGGTACTTGCTTCTAAAACTTCTTCATAGGAATACACCTTTGGGGTGTTCATTTTGTTCTCGAGAGAACTTTTTGTATTGGCTTGGTCGATGTCTAACTCCATAACAGTGCTTGGTAATTTTAAAATGAAACTTTTCTCGTATGTTTTCGGGCATTTTCAGCCCCCGGTTTGAGTTTGGAAAAGTAGGTTTAGGACCCTGCTTTTTCCAAGCTAAATGTATTCACAATTTAAGATAGTTTTCAACGATTGAGAATAGAAGTATATTCCGCAAATTGTTAATTAGTTTTTGTTTCTTTTTTCATTATTTTCATGTATTAGAAACCCGCTTAACTCCTTCCCAATTAACTATACCCCTTGATATACATACATAAACAGAACAACACAATCAACTACCAAACAACTAGTTATAGACTACCCAACTTTCAATGCATACAAAATACTTATTAACTATTTTTCAAAAAGCTTGATTTTTAGCTCGTAAATAACTAAGTTTTAACAGTTCATATACCCCAACTATATTTTTACAAAAAACACGTATAAATATCAAGGAAAAACCAAGGAATATTCAATAAAAAAACCGGAAACTTGCACCCAATTACCACACCAATAAGAACAATAATTTACCTTGGTTTCATTATGAGGGATATAGATCAAAAATTAAAAAATAATCCAAAGATTTTTTGGGATCATAAATACCAAAATCAATCTACCGGATGGGACATTGGATACATTTCAACACCCATAAAGGAGTATATCGATCAATTGAAACTAAAAAGTCAGGACATTTTAATTCCTGGATGTGGTAATTCTTACGAGGGAGAATATCTACATGAGAACCATTTTTCAAATAGTCATTTAATAGATATCTCTGGAAATGCTGTTCAAAACTTTAAAACTAGAGTCCCAAGTTTCCCAAGTGAATTGATTTTCGAAGAGGATTTTTTTAAACACAACAGCAACTACGACCTTATAATAGAACAAACTTTTTTTTGCGCACTCCCTCCATCCATGCGTTCAGAATATGTCAAACAAATGCACGCTCTACTAAAACCGAAAGGCAAACTAGTAGGATTGCTATTTGATACACCGTTAAATGAAAACCACCCACCATTTGGAGGATCTTTAAGAGAATATCAAGAGTTATTTGCTCCCCTGTTTCACATTATGGTAATGGAAAGGGCATACAACTCTATAACTCCAAGACAAGGAATAGAATTGTTTATCATTTTAAAGAAAATGTAGAGGCACTTAAATTTCAATTCAATATTTTTGAAGCATGCCAAACCAAGAAGAACGGACCATCATTTTGACCCACAAACAAGTGGGACAAAAAATTACACGAATTGCCCATGAAATTCTAGAAAATAACTTTCAAGAAAAAACAATCGTAATTATAGGAATCCAATCACAAGGGTACATACTCGCAGAAAGACTCGTTAAAGAACTGAATCAAATTACGGAAATCAAAGTGGCTATTCACGAAGTTAGATTAGATAAAAAAAACCCACTAGCTTCTGGGCTAGAGAGCTCGGTAAACGATAAGGAATTAAAAAACAAAGTAGTAATTCTAGTAGATGATGTATTAAATTCAGGTAAAACGCTAGTATATGCAACAAAATTCCTGCTGGATCATCAGGTAAAAAGTTTACAAACGGTTTGTTTGGTTGACCGTAAACATAGAAAATTTCCAATTAGAGCAGATTATTGTGGATTAACACTTTCTACTACCCTACAAGAACATATTACGGTTGAATTTGGTAAAACAGATATCGTTTACTTAGATTGATTTATTTGGCTCGCTAGTAAATTTAGGCGTGTCGCATTTAAACTCAATACATTAAACGATAATTTTGCCTGCTCATAAAAAGGAGTTCTTTTCTTAAGATGTTGATTTACAAACTCCGCCAATTCCTCTTTGTTTTTACCCGCGATTAAAGGTCTTGATTCTGTATGATTTACCAACCTATTAACTAACGATTTTTCATCCATTTTCAAATAAATAGAGGTTCCATTCCTATTAATGGTTTCCATATTATCAAAAAAACATGGGGTGCCTCCTCCTGTTGAAATCAATAAATTATCCTTTTTGGATAATTCCTTTAAATATTTCCGTTCTATTTCCCTAAAATCGGGCTCTCCCTTTTCCTCGATCAATCGTTGTACAGTCACCCCTTCATTCAAACCTATAAACCCATCTAAATCAATAAATTCCATGACTAACTTCTTGGCCAACTTCTTACCAATAGTGGTTTTTCCGACCCCCATATACCCCACAAGGAAAACATTTCTCATAGCTTCAAAATTACAAAACTCACTGGTTTTTAAGGGACTAAAAAAACCTTAAAAAATCTTCGTAAAACCCCTTGTCAATTTCTAAAA
>MAAC01011262.1_pt1 | contig 50338 bp, 48 predicted proteins | sample 1115981 | NCBI WGS metagenome assembly MAAC01 (sample SAMN04961126, study PRJNA320927) | seawater metagenome | isolation source: sample BD02T64 sea water enriched with oil for 64 days | place: USA:Gulf of Mexico | collected 2013-07-27 | reverse complement strand
AGTACTTGACATCTATCAAGATTGAGTCGATAGGCTAAATAATAATTTTTAAAATTTAGGATCATGGCTCATAAGAAAGGTGTCGGTAGTTCCAAGAATGGTCGTGAATCGGAAAGTAAGCGTCTTGGTGTTAAGATTTTTGGTGGTCAAGCTGCTATTTCTGGAAACATCCTAGTAAGACAACGTGGTACTACTCACAATCCAGGTGAAAACGTGGGAATGGGTAAAGACCATACACTTTTCGCTTTATGTGACGGTGTAGTTGAATTCCGAAAGAAAAGAAATAACAAATCATTTGTATCTGTTGTTCCTTTTGCTGCTGAAGCATAAGCGACAAAAGCAAAGAAAATAAAAAGGCTAATCCATACGGGTTAGCCTTTTTTTATTTTCCAATGTTTCCTCAATGCATAAAAAAATGATGAATTCGGAAACAACATTCATTCGATCTTAATTTTGACATTTACTGCCAAGACGTTTTAATCTTCTAATCTTATTTCGACATTCTTTGGTTCATTTTGTATCAAGACGAAAGAACAAACAAGCCTTTCTACGCGTGTAGAAAAGAAGAATTTGATTACTAATTAAAGTACCTCTTTATGTCGCTCAAGCCGCTGGGCTCTTTCTTTTTCTAAGCAATAAAAATGAAATAGAAAATCTTGTATAAGCTCATAAAAGCAAAACACAAAAAAAAGGCGCTATACCTAGCGCCTTTTTAAATTATAAGGGTAAAATTATCTTTTACCTAAACTATACTGTGAATTACAATCTAAACCCAACACCGATATAAACAGCATCGTTACGGTTATCTGTAGCATACTCCACACCATCAATCTCTACACCATCTGTGATAGATTCAAAGTTTCCTCCGAAACGTAGGTCAATTTGAAGTCTAGAAATTTCTACACCAATACCAACTTGGTATCCAATAGTAGAATCTTTATAGCGATCTTCAACTTCTTCAGAAGTGCCTTTGAAGTTGATGTCAGAGTTTAAGTTAAGCGCAAAGTTAGGTCCAGCGTAAAGCTTTAAGAAATTAAAAATTTCCATACCTACCATTACGGGTACTTCCAATCTATTGTAGTCTAACTCTAATACTTCACCAGCAATCCCTTCGTCCTTTAGACTGATTTCACCAGCTGTATGTGTAAATAATAGCTCAGGTTGCACATAGAAAGTAGCTATTTTTATCTTCGTGTAAATACCAATCTGTCCACCTAGTTTAGTGTCACCAGATTCCATGTCATCAATTTCATCTGAATAATCTAAAACTTTAAAGTTGTTGGCTATTAAACCTCCTCTTAAACCAAAATCAATTTGGGCTGAAGCATAGGATAAACTAACAAATGCAAGGATAAAAAGTAATTTAGCTCTCATAATAGAATAGTTGTTTATGCGTTTTCTTTTCTAATTGCTTTGGCCTTTTCGGTTGAGGCAATATTCTTGTCAATTTTGTGACCAGGACGGGACCATTTCAATTCTTCTCTTTTTGAATCAGAAACCTCTTCGTCAACGATCGCCGGTTTATCACCATTTTTATAAGGCTTAGTAGGTGTTAGCCCTAATATTTTAAATAATTCAACGTCTTTGTTGGTCTCCGGATTTGGAGTAGTCAACAATTTGGCCCCTGAAAATACAGATCCTGCACCTGCCATAAAGCACAATGCCTGACCTTCATCACTCATTTGCACTCTACCTGCAGATAGACGAATCAATGTTTTTGGCATTACAATTCGTGTAGTTGCAATCATACGAACCATATCCCAGATAGGAACTACTTCCTGATCTTCCATTGGTGTTCCTTCAACTGCTACCAATGCATTAATTGGTACAGATTCAGGTTGAGGGATCATAGTAGAAAGCGAAACCAGCATGCCAGCTCTGTCTTCTATAGATTCTCCCATTCCAACGATACCACCTGAACAAACAGTAATGCTTGTTTTTCGAACATTGTCAATCGTTTTTAAACGATCTTCATATCCACGTGTTGAAATAACTTCCTTATAATATTCCTCAGATGTATCAAGGTTATGGTTGTAAGCGTATAATCCTGCATTCGCCAATCTTTTTGCTTGGCTTTCAGTTAGCATACCTAAGGTACAACAAACTTCAACATCAATTTTGTTCAGTTCACGAACCATTTCAAGGACCTGATCAAATTCTTCCCCTTCCTTTACATTTCTCCAGGAAGCACCCATACATACTCTGGATGTCCCATTTTCTTTTGCAAGTAATGCTTTCGTTTTTACCTCGTCAACGGACATAAGTCCATTTCCTTCGATGTTTGTATGGTATCTAGCTGCTTGAGGGCAGTATCCACAATCTTCAGAGCATCCTCCTGTTTTAATAGAAAGTAAAGTACTTACTTGTACTTCAGAAGTCTTGTGGTGTTCTCTGTGAACCTGCGCAGCTTCAAATACAAGTTCAAGCAAAGGCTTGTTGTATATCTCTAGTATTTCTTCTTTTGTCCAGTTATGTCTAAGCATGGTAGCTTGTTTTATTATATGTAAAAATAATAACAACGACTCTCAAAAATAGTAAATTTAATCGTTGTTACACTTTAATTTAGTCTGATTTTTAACTCAACAAATATAAGCGTTCAATGAAAAATATACATGTTAAATATCATGAATAATTAGAGAAACTGCATTGGCCCCGAATCCAACTGCATTTATCATGATTTTCTTTATTTCCTTAGGCTTTGTCTGTTGAGTACAAGTAGGGTAAGGAATATTCAGTGATACTTCCTTTAGGATTTCAAGGAGTCCGGCTTCTACGCTCATGGCTCCGGATGCTCCAAAAGTATGTCCACATAAATATTTATTGGAGTAGAGGTAAGGGGGCTTTTCTCCAAAAAGTTTGTGAATAGCATTCAGCTCAGCCTTGTCTCCAAGGATTGTTCCCGGCGCATGCATGATAATCATATCGATATCTGTGTCCGATGAATTTTCTAAAGCCATCTTCATGGACTTGTATAAACAATCTGCATCGGGACTCAAAGATGCTGCATGGCTGATTTGTTCTGTAGCATATCCAATACTATCTATCTTAGCAATCGCTCCATCTTTGTTTTTGTCCAATAGAAATACGCTGGCACCTTCTCCTAAAACCATCTGGTTTCTTTTTGGAGCGTGGTAAAGCGGATTGGAAGGATAGTCTGATTCCATATCATCAGAATAGATTTTTAGGCTATTCATCTGTGCTAAGGTAAATGGGGTCAGGGGAGCTTCAGCCCCACCGACTATAAATTGATCTGCCATTCCGGATTTAAGCCAGGCAATACCATTGGCAAAAGAATGTAAGGCAGAACTGCATGTTATACTATGGCTCATCGCAATTCCATCCAACTGTAGGTGCTGAGATATCCATGAGGAGATATTACCCAAGGTAGTCGTGGGAGATGTTAGTGGCGATAAATTTTGTTTTTGATCAAATTCACGCAGGTATTTCTCCATCAATTCAGTCGCTCCTCTTGAAGAACTGATATTTACGCCGCAATTGGCATCCAGCTGTTCTATATTTAGTTGGGAAGCTGCAAAAAGTGCAAGTTGAGCACTTTTGTCCAACGTTTTATAGTTTGGATGAGCTTGTATAAAGTGATCTAATAGCTCGCTTGAAGACTCGTTCAAGGCTGCAGTCAGTTGTTTTTTATCTCCTATTTCAACTCCCTTAATCTTACTTTCATTTAGCTGATAACTTTCAGATACAGCTTTCCTGGAAGCTCCTAAAGAGGAGATGGAGGCAAAAGATTTTATATAGATGTTTCGATCCATGTAGGCTATTTTATAAAATCTTCTTGAAAAATTCAGCGTATTGACTCACCATAATGGCGTCAACGCTATCTTCATTTAATACTCTTCCCAGATAAGGGATTCCTGTCATTTCCAGGATAACCTTTTCAGAGCTCATTTGAATATCTCCATTGAAGATAATTCCTTTGATAGGAATATTCGCTTGTTGAAGGTGACGTATAGTCATCAATGTATGGTTGATGCTACCCAAGTAATTTTTTGAAACCAGGATGACTTCCAATCCTAGCGTTTGCATGATATCTAAATAGGTCTCTTCATTGTTGATAGGGACCATCAATCCACCAGCACCTTCAACGATCAAGTGATTGTCGGATTCTGGTAGGCTGATATCTTTGGCTTGAATAGTGATTTCTTCCAATTCAGCTGCTGCATGTGGAGACATGGCTGCTTTCAATGCGAAATTTTCCGGCCAAATTTTAGATTTAGAATTGGAGAGTAGGGCTTGAACAGTCTTGCTGTCGCCTTTTTCTAAGTCACCTGCCTGGATGGGTTTGAAATAATCGGCTTGCAATGCTTCAGTTAATATGGCTGAAACCACTGTTTTTCCAATATTGGTGTCGATACCTGTTACAAAATATCGTTTCATAGCGCTCTAATTTTAGCATCAGGAATTAGGATGTATTTCCTGGTTCTTGATGAAAATTCTTCGGCAAAGATACCTGATTTGGCTATGACTGAACAATAGAAAAGGTGAAAAAAAGGCAAAAAAAAAGAGAGGTAAAAACCTCTCTTAATAGTTGCGGGGACAAGACTCGAACTTGCGACCTTTGGGTTATGAGCCCAACGAGCTACCAGCTGCTCCACCCCGCGATGCAAAAGTATACCTTTTTGTTGAAGCTGCAAGCCTTTGCTGGCTTTATTTTAATTTAATATTCGAATTGCATCGGGGAGGGATTAAACGGTCTAAAAATTGATTAATTTAAAAGTCGAATTAATAAGATATAGGAATGGAAAAAGTACCCTTGTATAAGATTGGTAATGAAAGTAGTCAGGATTATATTGAAGTCGTTGAGCTGCAAAAGCGATCCAATTATGATTCTTCATTACCTCATAAACATGCCTATGTGGAAATATTTCTTTTTACACAAGGAGGGGGGGTGCATGAGATAGATTTTCAAACGTATCCTATACAATCCAATTCCATTCATTTTGTATTCCCCAATCAAATTCATAAAGTAGCTCGGGAGCTGGATACCTTTGGTCATGTTATTTTATTATCTAAAGAGTATTTTGGGGAGTTGGATTACGATTTGTTTGTACAGTTTTTTCATTCTTTTTATTTGAACCCAGCAATTACCCTTGAGGATTCCAAATTTCATGAAGTGCTAAGCCTATTAAATGGTGTTAAGTCTGAACTGGTTGAAGAAAGGAATTATTATAGAGAAATTATCAAGGGGAATCTGTCTGTTTTATTTCACTTATTCTTACGATCAAAAGGGACAAATGAGTTAGAAGAGCGATCATCTCGTGATTTTAAAATGTATATGGACCTGTTGATCTTGATAGAGGTTCATTTTAAGGAACATCAACCTGTTTCTTTTTACAGTGATTCCTTGAAGACTACCAGTAGGCATTTGAATCAGATATGTAAGGAATTCAATAATAGTACTTGTTCTACCTTGGTAAATGAGCGACTTATTCTTGAGGCAAAGAAATTACTACTCTATACGGATAGGTCTATAAAGGATATTTTGTACGATTTGAACTTTACAGATCCTGCTTATTTTAACCGTGTTTTTAAAGCCAAAACGGGCTTTACTCCAAAAGGCTTTACCGATCAATATGCAAAAAAGTACCATCAATAGTACAATCTGTCCATTGATTAAAAGGCTTGGTTTTCAGATTTTTGATAGAAACAAATATTGAAATTATGAAAACGTATATCCTCAGCATTTTATTATTTTCTGTATCCATTGCCTTTTCTCAGGAATGGGAAAGTGTTAATTCTGGTACAAATGAGCAATTGAATTCAATTTCTTTTGCTACTTCTTCTATTGGTTTTATTGGAGGAAATGACAGTTTACTATTGAAAACGACAGACGGCGGTGATACTTGGCTGCAGCATACTACAAATGGAGTTAATTTCACCCTAGGTCAAAAGGATATTATTCAGGTCGACTTTTTGGATGATACTACTGGATTTCTTACTGTTGGTTCTGCTATAACTTCAGGGGGACTGTATAAAACAATCGACGGCGGAATGAATTGGGAGCAAGAACAAACCTGGATGTGCTTTCCTATCAGAACGTATAATTTTGATGCCGATAATTCTATTGCAATTGGGTCTGGTTGCTTTACTGGAAAGGATATTGATAAAAAAGTGAATGGGGAATGGGGGGCTAATGCTACCTATTTGTCTTGGGCCAACGACTATCTCTATGCCATAGATTTCTACAATACAAACTATGGGATGGTAGCTGGTGACAGCGGAACGGTGCATAGAACTTTTGATGGTGGTGTCAATTGGGATACTGTGGCAACTCATACCCATCATACTATTCGGGATCTGAAGTTTGTAAACGATTCCACCATTTATGGCGTGGTAGATTCCCTATCCAATTCTTTTATGATAAGTACAGATTCCGGTGCAACTTGGGTTGGGCATAATTCCTCACTAACCTTCTTTTATCCTCAATTTAAGGCTTTAGAATTGTCCAATTTTGGAGAGGTTATCGCAGTAGGGAAAACAGATCTTGGAGATAGTGGTTTTGTGCTGTGGGGCAATGAAGATGCCGTATTTTGGAATCATGAAATGGTAGATTATCCTTTACATGATGTAGGAATGGCTTCAGACAGTATTGCATTTGCTGTAGGAGATAGTGGAATGATTATTAGAAATACACAAATGTTTTTAGGTATAGAAGAAAATGGATTTAACTTGAATATAACTTTATACCCAAATCCTGTTAACGATGTCTTAACGATAAAAAGTGATGTTAATACTATTAAAGAAATTCATATATACGATGTGCAGGGAAGAAGGGTTCAGTCCGAATTAATGAATTTTGATTCCATAGATATTAATTCCCTGAAAGCGGGAGTCTATTACCTACGGGTAGTGATGAAAAACGAACAAGCAAATCTTAAGTTTATTAAGCGATAAGCTAAACTGTAAAAACGAAAAAAGCCTGATAACAATGTTATCAGGCTTTTTTTAGTTGCGGGGACAAGACTCGAACTTGCGACCTTTGGGTTATGAGCCCAACGAGCTACCAGCTGCTCCACCCCGCGATGCAAAAGTATACCTTTTATTGGAACACACAAGGCCTGTGTCTTCTTTATTTTTAAGCATTAGGTAAGGGCTTAGCATTCAGTCTGAAAAAAAACCAAGAAATATGGAATAAGATAATTTGAGTATTGCAATCAGTGGAAAAAGAGCAATAAATACCTTGCATTTTGAATAATGTAAAGTTGGGTAATGATGTTGTAAATATGTTTTGTCCAAATCATTGTGTTGAATAGTATTGAATATGACTTTGAGCATACTGAAAATCAGGGGAACTGACTAAATTCACATACTAAAGAAAAAGGTGTAGAGAAGGTTAAAAACGTAGCATATTATCTATTGTAAGTTTTGTTGTTTTGATTGAGAATACTGCAGGTATAATTACGCTGTTGGTTCGTTTAAACGACTTCCTGTCCTTTTATAATTTTTTAATTATAAAGTCCCCTTAAATGTTCTCTGAGATCAAACAGCCTTTTAAAAAGTCTAATTTATTGAATGGATTGGCCGGGAGCATAATTCTGATAGGTTTTTTCATTTCTCTTATTAGATTGAGTGGTGAGGAAGGAATAGATGTTGCCTTAATCCAAAAGAAAGATAATTGGACTCGCCAATCACTTACACCCGTTGAAAATCCCAATGTGGATGCAATAACTCAACCGGCCAGATTAAAGCCGTTAAGGGTAATTGCGCTTAAAGGAGGGAAGAAGGCATATGTTACCTTGTCCGGTAAAGAAATCCATCCGGGATCAGAAGTCGCTATAATCGACATTGAAAAAGGTAGAGAGTCAGGTAGAATAAAAGTGGGTAGTGGTCCTACGGGAATAGCATTACATCCTTCCGGACGGTGGGCATTTGTCGTAAATCGGTTTTCAAATTTTCTTTCCGTTATTGACATTGAAGCTGATGCAGTCAGTATAGAAATTCCGGTACCCTATTATTGTGAAGAAATAATTTTCTCTCCGGATGGTAGAACAGCTTATGTTTCTAATTTCTCAACAAATCAAATAGTATGGATTGATCTTGAGCTGAAGCCTGAAAGTATTTCTGGTCAGATGCGAGATATTGGATTTGGACAAAATGAATTTATTGGGAAGCTTACGGTTAAAAAACGCAATGGAGAGGTTGATTCTGTTGATCTCTCAAAACCATCCATAAATAGTATAATTAGAGGTAGTTGTGGGACAGCGAACTGTCACCTGTATGAGATTGGGAATTTTTACGCAGGACCGGACAGTAAAAAAGCTTTTAACAGTGTTGTTGCCCATGTTTTTCCGGGTGATGAGGAAAATAGTCCACTATTGAAATCTGTTATCTCTTCGAAAGATGGCGGTTGGGCAGATAGAATGGATGGTAGACATCATGCTGGAGGAATAGTTTTTAAATATTTAAAGAATAATTCAGATTTCCAGAATTTAAAGGCGTGGATAGCGGGATTGAAAGTAGGCCCGGGAATTGAGGTTGGTGATAAGCCAAGGGATATGATACTCTCACCTGATGGTAAAACCCTCTTTGTTGCAAATACAGGTTCTCTGGATATTTCGGTAGTCAATCTAGAAACCTTAACGGAGAGTCGACGTATTTATACCCGTTCACCCGTCAGTGATTTGATATGGGTAAAAGATCGTATTGTGGCAGCAACTCTTGGAGTTGGTTCCGGTCATCCAAAAAAACATCATACCGGTCATGAAAGCACGGATAGAAATAATCCTGAAGCGGAATTTACCTTATTTCGGGATTTGAAAACGGGTAAGCCGTTGCCGCTGGATCAACAAAAACCACTTGGTCCTTACGATGATATAGATGGAACAGCACAGGAAAAATTTAGGGATATCACGAACGATGTGGTTGTTTTTGATCCCAATGTGAAAAGTGTAGCTGCCTATCAGGCAAGTAATGAATTTACACGATATACCTCTGATAGTTTTGAGTCACTGATGGGGGATAAGAAAGGAGATGTTTCAAAAGAATTGATGAAAGTAGTTGGTGCTTTTCCGGAGCAAATGGTACAACATAAAAATTGTATTTATATAACCATGTCCGGTACCTTTCAGGTGCAAGAGTGGGAAATCAATTTTGAGGCTGAGCCCTCAAAACGTCTTATTCCCAAGCGGGTGTTTGATACAGGATACAAGCCCGGCGGTATTGCTGTAGCAGGTAATTCGTTGATCGTTGCGAATCAGCTCGATGAATCTATCACAACAATTTCCCTGGATAGTGGGGAGCAACGAAAGATAGCGTTAAAAAGTTCCAACACTCCATTTCCCTCTACGGCATTTGAAAGGGGTGAATTTTTTGTTCAAACCAGTATTTTCTCCGTGGATCAGGATCAAAGTTGCGTCCATTGTCATTATCGGGATGCCTCCGACGGTAAACGATGGAGTGTGAGTCAGGTTATGGGACAAAGTAGAGATGGAGCGGAAAAAACAGGGGGGAGTAGAGAGATTCCAGATCTCAGAGCACTGGTTCATAAAGTGCCATTTTTTATAGAAGGAACACTTTCAATGGATGAAGCGTTGACTATGATGATGGAGCACAATCCCTTGGTAGATTTCCAACACAAAACACCTGCAGGTGACTTTTCGAAAATATTTGCGGATAAGAAAAGTAAAAAGGATCAGTCAAAATCTGCGGATGCTATTGTAGTTGCTACAGGGAAAAAATGGGATGACGTTGAGGTTGATTTAGCAGATCTTATAGCTCGTCGTGAGGTATTTTTTAAAAAGCAATCTCAAAAGTACTTTGGAAAGGAATTCTCTTTTAGGGAAATACAAAAGTTTATTGGCGATTATCAGGGAGGGGAGCCACGTCTATTGCCAAATCCAATTAATACATCTGATCCAATGGTCTCACATGGGAAAGAATTATTTGAAAATCCACTTGTGGGATGTTCAAGCTGCCATCCTGCACCAACTTTTACGGATAAGGTTAATGTATACAATCAAAATAAATCTTTTCCTCCTTTAGTGAGTTCAAGGGCAAGAGACAATATTCATACACTTATAAGTGCAGATAGGATAGATTACCTCAATGGTTATGAGCGTTCCTGGGATACTAGAGATACTGGTAGAATTGAAGAAAAGGAAGGGTTCTTTGCAGCACCATCCTTATTAGGCTTGTGGGCACGTCCTCCGCGATTTCTTCATCATGGGGCTGCTATGAGTTTGCGTGAAGTACTATGTACTCCAGGGCACCCGGCATTGCGTCCACTACCTTCAACACGTATTATCCCGGAAAGGCCGGGTCGTTGGGAAATAGGTTTCAATGAACTCAATGGAGTGCCCGATACACATGGTGTGACATCCCATCTATCCGTTTGGGATATAGAATGTTTGATAAAGTTTATTCAATCCATCAACTAGTTTTTTATGGACAAGAAGAAAAACACAAAGAAGACAATATGGATTAGTACTATAGTATTGATGCTACTCCTGGTTGGAATGTTTTTAAATGTTCTGATTGAAAGGAGTCCAATGGCGTTGGGTTTCAGTTCCGTAAAGGGTTCAAAAGAAACATTTACTTCCTTTTATAAAAACGTAGTTCCAATTCTTGATAAGCACTGCTCCGTATGTCATGGAGTGGATGAGGAAAAATATAAGAACATTAAGAATTCCTCTCCGAGTTCAAGTTTATTGAGATGGCAGGTAGGTGTTTCCGGTAGAATAGAAACAATTCAGCAAGGCCAGCAACTTTATGATGATCTCCTTGAAGAGGGAGCAGAGCATGCTGGAAATAACTTGGTTGCCTATGATATTCATCCTGAGGGAAGTCATTTGCTTAGAGCAGGTTTGGCAAAGAAATATTCAGGAAGTATTCATCACGAAATATTTAATTCTCCAGATGAGAAGGACTATCTGGCATTGAAGGAGTGGATTGTCAATATTCATGAAAGTAATCCTAAAGAAGCAGTTCAGAAAGGCGAAGCCGAAACATTCTTTGTAGAAAAGGTAGTTCCGATTCTGATTAGAAAAAACTGTTTTGGCTGTCATGGACCTATGGCTTTCAACGATCTGCGCTTGGATCCGGGGATTCCAATGCTGGAGGGGCAGTTTACAGAGAAAATGTATCAACAAAACCGAAAGGCCATGTTGGGTGAAAATACTCGAATGGTACACCTATCCGGTGATGTTGAACAGTCCAAACAATTGCTTAAGAATATCCCGATTGAACAAGGAGGAATCATTCACCTTGGAGGAAATAATTTCTTTGAAAAAAATGACCCGGATTATAAGGTTCTTCAGCAATGGCTGGAATTAGAAAAAAAGGCAGTTCAGGAAAAAATTGGAACAAGTCTCGGTGTTGTAGATGGTATAATTTATGTTCAGCGACCGGATGCGATACCTGAGCGATTTTTGGAGGAGAATGCCTTTTATCCGGGATCGGATATCTTTTGGTTAAAAGGTGGTGAGAGAATTAATTTAACCTCGTCCTTACACCCGGAAGGCCCTGTAGATATTCGAACTCCTGAAGTGAGTTATGATGCAAAAAAGGTTCTTTTTTCTATGCGAAAAGGGGAAAGAGAAGCTTTCAATATATGGGAGCTTGAGCTTGAAGTAGGTTCAGCCCGACAAATTACTTTTTCAGAGAACCCAGAAATACATTTTAAAGATCCTTTATACATCCCCAATCCTGAGGATGGAGCCGGAATTGATTTGGGAAAGGTTTCAATGTCTTTTGTATCGAACCTTGCTGGTGAATATTGTCAGGCAAGTCCGGGAGCTATACTTGGAGAAGCGGAAAAAGGAAGTTTGACTAAAATATATGATGAGCAACGTACGGAAAAGGCAGGAACATTTGATAACCGGACGATCACAATTGTTAGGGGAACCAATGCAGGGGAGGTTAGAAAAATAGTGTCTTATTCTCCTGGTGTTATTAGGGTAAATAGACCTTTCTCAGAATCTTGTAACTCAACTACTCATTATGAGATTGAGGTGAAAGTAAGAATGACTCCTAAATACGATCTGTATAGAATGCACCTTGCTCAAAAAGGAAATGAGCATAAAGTATTTAAGGAAACACTGAATCGGATGACTTATTCCGTAGGTCAGATAAGCAGGCCAACCATGAGATCGAATGGAGAGATTATGTTTACAGCTTTGCGTACAGGACATCAGGAGGGAAGAGAGTTTTTTAATGGTGCACTTTTCCGAACACATGTTGATGGGTCGAATATGCATACGCACAATGGAAATAGATCGGGTGTTCCAATTCTATCGGACGATAGAGAAATGCCGAGTGGTCAGGAGATTCGAATTGGTAGGGATGCAGATTCCTATTGGGGAGGGATGTTAATTCTTTCGGACCACCAGTTTGGGCCTACAATTGAAAATAACAACCCTATGGATAATCTGGATCACCCTTATCAAAATGGAATACCGGAAAATTCAAAAGTACGATTCATTCCAGGCTGGATATCTCTGGATACTTTGGTGGGGTATGGTGGAGTTTCATCTGGTGGTACCTATCGAGATCCTTACCCATTGCCGGATGGTAGTGTACTTGTGTCTTATGCAAAAGGGCCTGTTGATTTACACGATCCCAAGGCTAATTTAAAGTATGATATCATAAAACTTATTCCAAATCCTTCCTTCCAGTCAACAGATGGTTTTAGGTTTGGAAATGCAAAACGGGAGGTGATAGTATCCGGTACCGGATCTCAGTTATGGCCAAGGCCGGTTGCAGCCAGATTGAAAGAATCGGTTCACAAGAAGCTGAATGCTGATGAAGCAATATATGGTACTCCAAAAATACAAAGAGGTTTTACGCAATACGATGATAGTATTGCAGCAACTTTGCGGGTGTCAGATTTAGTATTGTTGGAGACTTTCTTTGAACAGGTCACTCCGGTTGGTGAAAAATATATAGCCTCTCAGGATGTTAAATACGCGCGAGTAATCGGAGCTCAGCCTCAATACAAAGGAGATGTTGGAGATGTAAAACGTTTTATAATAGCAGAAGTTCCCATAGAGGAAGATGGTTCCTTTTATGTACAAATACCTGCTAAAACCAGTTTCGATATTCAATCGCTGAATTCACAGAAGATGGCATTGCGCTCACCTAACAGATGGCTTTATTGCCGGCCAGGTGAAAAACACTCCCTGTCAACACCTAGGAATTTATTTACGCAAAGTTGCGCAGGGTGTCATGGTAGTTTGACTGGTCGCAGAGAGGATGTTATCCGTCGACCAGATGCGGTAACAGGCGCATCCCGAACCTTGAGTTTCTGGGATGAAGAGAAGCAGAAGGCCTTGGTGCCTTCCAATTATTCGAAGGGAGTAAAAGTATCTACTCAGTTCATTTCGTATGAAAAGGATATCAAGCCTATAATCCAGAATAAATGCGTCGATTGTCACGCTAAGGGGAATACTACCAACATCGTTGATTTATCAAAGGATAATGGATTTAAATCCCTTCAAAAGTATATCGAACATAAAGAAGCATTGGCTATCAAAAGCGAGTTGATTGAAAAGTTGTTAGGTAAAGAGCTCTTGGCGGCTCAGAAAAATTACGATAGTTCACCGCATCCTTCCGGGAATCCTCTTACGGAAGATGAATTATTGACTTTTATACGTTGGATAGATTTAGGAGCAGTACAATTTGAGGGAGGTAAAAGCAATGAATAAAATTGGTTACCTATTTATAGCACTCTTTATTCTTGCCTTTGGGTTCTCTATTTCCCAATGGGTTAATAAGCCGTTGCAGGTTGATGGGCCTCATAGTGATAGTTCAAAAAACTGTGTGACTTGTCATCAAAATTCCCTTTCACAAGAAGCATGGAAAGGTGTGCCCGACTGGCACAGCAAAGAATTTTGCAATCCTGGATTGAATGCTGAAAACAGGGAAGAACATCGCCGGGAAGCGCATACCCATAGAAAAGAATGTATGACCTGCCATGCGCCTCATTTTCAGGTTAAATGTGCTAATTGTCATACTCAAAATGAATGGTAATTATGAAGATCCCAAAGTTAAAAAATCAATTGCATTCACCTATTCAAAGAATAGATCCACCCGATTCCATTCAGGTGCAAATTGATGGTTGTTCTGCATTGGTTAAAGCAGGTGATGTTGTTAGTGCTGGTGATTTAATTGCCAAATCTACTAATGAGCGTGATTTTGAAAGAAGGATTCATTCCCCTTTTAATGGGGAAGTTATTTCTGTTGGTGAAAATGATATATGCATTGAAGGGGATTGGCCGATTACCCAAATGACTGCTTCCCATCATGAAGCAATGGATATGGATGCGGATGAGATCAGGGAGATATGCCGACTGTCCGGAATTGTAGGAATGGGGGGAGCGATGACTCCTACACATATAAAACTTATTGGTGGAAGTCAAATTGATACGGTTCTTGTAAACATTAGTGAAAGTGAACCATTCTTGACATGTGATCATCGTGTATTGGAGGAATATCCGCATGAAATTGAATGTGGATTGAAGTTGGTAATGAATGCTGTAGGTGCAGAAACTGGTTTGATTGCTCCAAAGAAAAATAATTATACCTCGGGTTATGAACGATTCCTGGTAGAGGAGACATTGGGTCGGAAGGTTCCTGCAAATAGTCGACCAACGGATGTGGGAGTATTGGTTCTGAACTTGCAAACTGTGCGGGCACTTTATCATGCCGTATTTGAAAAGCAACCTTTAACGCAGCGCGTAATCACGGTGGATGGCGATGCAATAAAGCGACCTGGGAATTATTTGGTACCTATAGGAGCCAAGGTTGGACATATTTTGGAATGCTGTGGTTGGGATGAAAAGAATACCGAAAAAATCATTCTGGGAGGACCAATGATGGGTAATGTTGCGGATAAAAACACCTCAATAAAAGCAGGGACAGGAGGTGTGCTTGCACTAACATCCAAACAAACATCCAAAGTAAAGGATGATCCATGTATACGTTGTGGAAAGTGTATGGAGGCTTGTTCAATAGGTTTGCCAGTTCGGTATATGGAACGAAAGCCATCAGCTGAACTTTTGGACTGCATCGAATGTGGAGCTTGTCAATTTGTTTGTCCAGCACAGCGTCCTATATTGAGTAATATTCGAAAAGCAAAAAATACATTCATCCAAAAAAGAAAGCCACATTGATGAAATTAGCAACAATAATAACAGTGATCTTATTGTTTATGGCAGCTATCGTTGAATGGGGGCTGGATCAAAAGGATGTCAATCATAGTATAGCTGAAAAATATATAGGGAAGTGTGAGGCTATGGAGTTTTCCGGAGCAGATGCATTTCAATCTTCAGATAAAGCTGCTGTCATTATGCAGATTGAAGGCTTTCAGGGGCCAATAGAGGCTATGTTTATACTATCAAACAATGAAATTGAGCAATTAATAATCTTGAAATCGTTTGAAGGTTTGGATAATACCGCATTGAATAATGACAAATTCTTACAGTCTTTTGAACGAAATGTGATGGATTTACCACTGGATGTAGACGCGATATCCGGTGCAACAGTTTCCAGCCAAATTGTAATTGATGAAATGAATCGAAGTCTAAAAGAGTGGAACAAAAAGAATGATTGATATTAGTAGTATATCCAGGAAATCAGGGATTGATAAGGTTCGGACGAAGGGCGGCTTTCTATGGGTAATTGTTGCCTGTATACCTTTATTATTTAGGTTGCCTGTATCGGATGTTCCTGTCTGGTCTTTGGGGCTGGTGTTGGGAGGCTGGATTGCAAATAAGCATCCATTGAGGTGGATTGCTCTGGCATGGCTCATTGCAGTTTTCTTTCCTCAGATGCCCTTCCTTATTCTTGCATGTAGTGGAGTGCTTTTGCAGAATTGGAAAGATTGTATGTATGCTGCCTTATTAGGCTTTGTTGTTTCTTTTATCTCTGTTCCGGGAGAATTTCTGAATACAGGAACGATATTGATTATCGTAGGTTTGGTTACAATTATTTATAGGAGATTAAAATGAGAGCAATTGATACCGTATTTATTATCTTTATTTTTAGTTCGTATCTAAAGGATTCCAAACAGAAGTATTTTATGTTAATACTTCCATTGTTGGCTTTTATAGTGGGTTTATTCAATGCTAACCTCCCAGAATCAATAGCGTCTTTTGTGCTACCTGTAATGGCAGTTTTAGCCTGTGTTATTTCCGTGAAACTGGCGCCAATGAGTCTGTTGTTGCTTTTTGCCGAGTATAATCATTTTTGGGAAGTACTTATGATTCCTTTCCTATGGTATGTTGTCACTGTACTCATGGAAACTTTGAATGACAGAATAGAGGAGGAATACATACCTTCTTATGTACGAGGTTTCCCGATTCAAATAATTAGTTTAGGTATTCTGTATCATATTTTTCAACCCTTATTGCTTATATGAAATTAGGACCATTTATACATAGTGGATTTACCACTCAGCGATTAATGTTTATTACAACATTGGCAATGGTGCCTATGATGGCTGCATCAATCTGGGAAAATGGTTTGGATGCTGTGATTCTGTTTGCTGTATCCATCTGTTCTGTTTTTGGAATGGAGTCTATTTTCAACCGTCGTGTCATTTTTGAATATAATGCTCTGATCACAGGAATACTTATTGCGCTGATGTTACCGGTGAATGCCCCATGGTGGATTTCAGTATTAGGAGCCGCCATAGCAGTGGGAGTTGGTAAATATTTATTTGGAGGATTTGGTCAAAATATATTTAACCCGGCTGTGTTGTCAAGAGTACTGCTCATGACTCTTTTTCCGGCAATTTTTATAATGCCCAGATGGGCCGTTGACGGAATTGCCGGAGCTACTATGCTCGCAAAAGAAATAGGTGTAGAAGTACCTTCTTTAAGTGCTATGTTTTTAAGTTCAGATCCTGGTTCATTAGCTCAGGCAATGCCTGTTGCTATTTTGCTGGGTGGATTGATTCTGGTAATCTACAAACTGATTGATTGGCGTGTTCCGTTATTTTATTTGGCGACAATAACATTGTTGGCTATACTTTTGCCTGGAAGTGATAAAATTTTAGGTCATGCTCCCCATCTGCTAGGTAATCCCTTACTTCATATAGTTGCTGGGGGTTCTTTATTAACTTCTTTCTTCCTTTTGACAGATCCGGTTAGTTCCCCTTTTTCTTCAAATGGCCGGGTGGTTTTTTCAATTATTGCTGCTGTATTTACAATGATCATAAGGTATTATACGCCCTATCCGGATGGCGCAGCATTTGGAGTTTTGCTGGCAAATGCAATGGTACCTATTATAGATAAGTATATGTTAAAATTAAGAATGGTTAGCGCTTAATGTTTCTGGTGGTAGGAAGCTATCTTAATTCACCTGAAATTGTTAAACCTTTCGTTATCCTTAATAGAGATAGGTTTATTTGCAGATAAAAAATAAGAGCAAAAAAAACCTCCAGCCTAAAAATTAGGTTTGGAGGTAAAAAAAAACGGAGCAAAAATACTCGCGATTAGTTGCGGGGACAGGACTCGAACCTGCGACCTTTGGGTTATGAGCCCAACGAGCTACCAGCTGCTCCACCCCGCGATGCAAAGTTAAGTACATTTTTAGATTTGGCAAACTATAGGCTTAAAAATCTTATTGTATTTCTTTGTGAATCCGAGTGTTTGAAGGCTATTTCGTTGATAATGAAATAAATTGCTCGATGTCTTCAGGTTGGTATTTTAATTTTATATGTTAAAATAATACCACCTTTGGAAGGTAATTTTAGTACTAAAAGCAGATTTCTCCAGATTTTTGGCGTAAATTTGCAGGCTTCTAACAGGAGAATTGGCTTGCTGGAATTATTAAAATTACTTTTTACGCTAAAGGAGAAACGATGGCACACAAATCTGGATATGTAAATATAGTCGGGAACCCCAATGTTGGGAAGTCCACCTTGATGAATGCACTTATCGGTGAACGTCTTTCTATCATTACCTCAAAAGCTCAAACGACAAGACACCGTATTTTGGGTATTTGGAATGATGAGGATCACCAAATTGTATTTTCAGATACACCTGGAATTATCAAACCTAGTTATGCACTCCAAAAAGAGATGATGACATTTGCACACTCTGCCTTACTAGATGCAGATGTTTTGGTATTGATGGTGAGTGTGAAGGAAAAGGATCTGAAGGATGAAGAGTTTTTTGCCAGAATCCAAAAACTGAATAAACCTATTTTGGTAGTGTTGAATAAGATTGATTTGTCCGATCAAACAGAGGTCGTAAAACAAATCGATACTTGGATGGAAAAATTACCGCATGCAGAGGTATTTCCAATTTCAGCTTTGGAGAAATTCAATACCGAAGCGGTAATGAACAGAATTATGGAATTGCTTCCAGAAGGAGAACCCTTCTTTGATAAGGACGCGATTACTGACCGTCCTGAAAGGTTCTTTGTATCGGAAATTATCCGTGAAAAGATCCTTTTAAATTACCAAAAGGAAGTTCCTTATTCAGTAGAGATTGAAGTAGAGTCCTTTAAAGAGGAAGAAGATATCATTCGTATGAATGCTGTGATTTTTGTTTCCAGAGACTCCCAGAAAGGGATCATCATTGGTCACAAAGGTCAAGAGATTAAGAAAGTAGGAACAGCTGCTCGTATAGCTTTGGAAAGGTTTTTCCAAAAGAAAGTTTTCCTTGAGCTATTTGTCAAGGTGAATAAGAACTGGAGAGATGACGAGCGACAACTGAAGCGATTCGGTTATCAACAATAAGATAAGATATGTCTAATATAGTTGCTATTGTAGGGCGTCCCAACGTTGGGAAATCTACACTTTTTAACCGATTAACGCAGACCCGTCAAGCCATCGTAGATGAGACTAGTGGGGTAACCAGAGATCGCCATTACGGAAAGTCAGATTGGAACGGAAGAGAATTTTCTGTGATCGATACTGGAGGTTATGTATCAGGATCTGAGGATATTTTTGAATCAGAAATCAGAAAGCAAGTAAACCTTGCGATTGATGAGGCTCAATTGATCTTATTTATCGTAGATGTTACTTCTGGGATTACAGATTTAGATAATTCCGTAGCCAACTTATTGCGTAGAAGTAATAAGGAGGTACGCTTGGTAGTCAATAAAGTTGATAATGGTGAGCGTCTGGCTGAAGCAGTAGAATTTTACGCTTTAGGTTTGGGTGAATATTATCCACTATCTTCTATCAATGGAAGTGGTACAGGGGAATTGTTGGATGAAGTTGTCAAGGTTTTACCAGAAGAATTGGATGGTGAGCACGAAGAAGAATTGCCAAGAATTACCATTATAGGTAGACCAAATGTTGGTAAATCTTCTTTCCTAAACGCATTGATTGGGAAAGAGAAAAATATCGTAACTGATATTGCGGGTACTACGCGTGATTCATTGGATGTGGAATATAACCTGTACGGTCATAATTTCATGTTGGTGGATACTGCCGGAATTCGTAAAAAATCAAAGGTAGATGAGGATCTGGAATTTTATTCCGTGATGCGTTCTATCCGTGCAATCGAACACAGTGATGTATGTATCTTGATGCTGGATGCTTCTAGAACAGTGGATGCTCAGGATTTGAACATCTTCCATATTGCTGAAAGAAATGAGAAGGGTATCGTTATCCTGGTAAATAAATGGGACCTTGTAGAAAAGGAAACCAATACGGTGCGTGATGCAGAGCGTACGATTCGTGAGCGAATTGCACCATTTACGGATGTGCCAATTGTCTTTGTTTCTGTAATGAACAAACAAAGAATATTTAAGGCCATTGAAGCGGCTATTGAGGTACATGAAAAGAGGAATACTAAGATAACGACAAGTAAACTGAATGATTATTTCTTACCGCTTATTCAGAGAACGCCACCTCCGTCCCTAAAAGGGAAGTTTGTCAAAATTAAGTATATCACGCAATTACCAACAAGAGTGCCTTCATTTGCATTCTTCTGTAACTTGCCACAGTATATCAAGGATCCGTATAAACGATTCTTGGAGAATAGACTTCGTGAGGAATTTGACTTCAAAGGGGTTCCTGTTCGATTATTCTTTAGAAAGAAATAAGAAAATATAGAGAAAGCCTCTCCTTTTGTGGAGGGGCTTTTTTTTTGTATTTTAAGAAGAAATAACGCTGTAAAACCTAGAATAGGTGGGCAACTCTAAAATATTGTATATTTTGGGCACCATAATAACAACTAACAAAATCGGAAAATGAAAAAAGCATTGATCATTGCAGGGATAATCCTACTTGCAATAATTGGTATTAGTACCAACAATTCAATTATAGATATGAAAGAAACTTCTACTGCGCAATGGGCTAATGTAGAAAGTTCATACCAGAGAAGAGCAGATCTTATCCCAAACCTTGTGAATACGGTAAAAGGGTATGCTGATCATGAAAAGGAAACACTAACGGCTGTGATTGAGGCGAGAGCGAAGGCTACTAGTACCACTATTGATGCTTCTAATTTATCTACTGCAAACATTGCTGCTTTTCAAAAAGCTCAAAATGGTTTGAGCTCAGCATTGAGTAAATTATTGGTTTCTGTAGAGCGTTATCCAGATTTAAAGGCGAATCAAAATTTCTTGGAATTGCAGTCGCAATTGGAAGGGACAGAGAATAGAATCAATGTGGAGCGTAATCGTTTTAATAGTTCGGTGAAAAAATATAATACCTATATCAAAAAGATACCAGGGATTATTTTTGCATCTGCTTTCAGTCATGAAAAAATGGGATATTTTACAGCTTCTAAAGGAAGTGATAAAGCACCAGAAGTAAAATTTTAGTATGTCGGAATTTGATGATTTTTTAACGAAAGAGGAAGAGGTTAAAATTGTGCAAGCCATCAAGGATGCAGAAAAAAACACCTCCGGTGAAATACGTGTTCATATTTCTCAGAAAAGGGGAGATGTGATGAAGTTGGCTTTAAAAGCCTTCAGGAAATTGGGAATGAATAATACCGAATTGAAAAATGGGGTATTGTTCTTTGTGGATGTCCCACAACATAAATTTGTTGTTTTGGGTGATGAAGGAATCGACAAGGTGACTCCGGATGATTTCTGGGAAAGTATAAAGGAATTGGTGGTTGGTGAATTTAAAAACGGGAATTTTGCTGATGGGCTAATTGCCGGAATTATTGCAGCAGGAAATAAGCTGAAGATACACTTCCCCTATCAATCTGACGATGTGAATGAGTTGTCAGATGAAATCTCAAAATCTTAATATGGAGATGAATAGTTTTAAAAATAGGAATTGGATAAAGGGACTGTTGTTTAGCTTATGTTTATTATTGAGCTTGGGTAACAGTTTTGCACAATTTGAAATTCCCCCCGTGCCATCTAGTCAAACTAGCGTATACGATTATGGGAAGATGATGAGCACTCGGGAAGTTGCTGCCTTAAAGAATAAACTGATCCAATATAGTGATCAAACCTCAACACAGATTGTAGTTATTACCATAGATGATTTAAATGGAGATGAGATCAATCGAGTTGGTGCAGAATGGGCACATAAATGGGGAATAGGTCAGAAAGGAAAGGACAATGGTATAGTGGTCCTTGTTTCGAAGAATGATCGAAAGATGGCCATACAAACCGGATATGGAATTGAACATTTGTTGACGGATGCTTTATCGCGAAGAGTGATAGAGAATGATATAAAGCCTTATTTCAAAACAGGGAACTATTATGCTGGTTTGGATGCTGGAACCAATAGTATTTTTAGCATTTTAAAGGGAGAATATAAAGCGTCTAAAAAACGTAGTAGAAAGACAGGACGAAGAAGTAAACCAGTAGCCTACTTATTAGGTTTTGTAGCCTTGATGTATCTCTTCTCACGAAGAGGCGGTGGTGGCGGAGGTCATACCATGTATCATGGAGGAACACTGCATAGAGGTGGAGGCTGGATGTCTGGTGGAAGCTCTGGAGGATTCGGTGGATCTAGTGGTGGTTTCGGTGGAGGCTTCGGCGGCGGCGGTTTCGGCGGTGGTGGAGCTAGTGGAAGCTGGTAGCCAACTAAAAATAATACTATCATTGAAAAGGTATGCTGGAAACGGTGTACCTTTTTTTATTCTCTTAATCATAACATAACAATATATTTTTTTATACTTTAGAGACTGTTAATTATAAATTAAACGAATAAAATGAGGTCATTTATTGTATGTGCCGGCCTGCTTCTAGGCTTAACTTTTCAATCTTGTTCCAAAGAAGAATCATTATCCAAAGAAGAAAAATTGACTTCTGGTCTATGGAAATTTCATTCCTATTCGACAACCGATCCTTCGATAACTATGGACTCTTGTAATTTCGATAATACCATACTATTTTATGAAAGTGGTGGAGGGGTAAGGGATGAAGGAATTGTTGTATGTTCAGGTAGCGAGCAGTATAGTCAATTATATTGGTCGTTTGGAGAATCTAGCGATATATTGATGATATACGATCGTTGGGGGATTCCATCGCCAACCACTTTGTCTTCACTTTCAGAAAGCAAACTGGTATTTGAGCAAGAATTGCCTTATTCATCAGGAACCATAACTATTGTATTTAAACATTAAGTATAAATTCTATGAAATCAGTTATCATTTGTGCCAGCTTACTGCTAGGCTTGGCTTTCCAATCTTGTTCTAAAGAAGAATCAAAATCTCGTGAAGAGAAGTTAAGTTCCGGTGTCTGGAACTTTGATTCTTATATTTCGTCAGATCCTGATTTGACTATTGAACCCTGTTCTTTCGATAATACTCTTGAGTTTATGAAGGATGGAAGTGGAGAAATTGATGAAGGAGATGTATTGTGTCCTAATGCTGTACAGACCGAGCAATTTACTTGGGAGTTTGGTGATTCGACAGATGAGTTAATCGTCACACAATATGGATTCAATATATCATTAACCATTCTTAGTCTTTCGGAGAGTACCATGGTAACTTATTCAGATGAATCGCTGACAGTAACCTATAAACACTAATAGCATAAAAAGCCCTCCAGTTTATAATCTGGAGGGCTTTTTCAATATAAGGGAGATTTGTTTACTCTATTACTAATTTCAAAGACTGTACTTCTGAACCTGTCTTTACATCTACCAGATAGATTCCACTAGCAAGTTGAAGGGTTTCTATCGGTAATTGATAGGTCCCTTGTAACATACCGTAGTTTTTCTCACTGATAGTTTGTCCTTGGATATTTTTCAATATAACGGTTACATCCTGTTCCTTATTCAATGAAAGTTGAACATAACTCAAGTCTTGTGCAGGATTAGGATATAAACTTGTTTTAGAACTGTTGAAAGATAATTCTTCCACGTCTAGGATTTTTACTCCTGATTCATACCCAGCATCTATTGCTTCGTTTACCGTAGTATGCGATGCATTGTCTGTTGCTCCATTCGGCTCATTCACAAATGCAATGATGTGCATTTTTTCGGTATCCCAGTCAGATTGGATTGGGAAGCTAAAATTGAAGGTTACTTCATCACCAGCCATATTTGCATTGGCGAAGGCATTGTGGTATCCTTCAAATGTTGGGCTGATTGCTCTACCTACATGATTGTATACCATATCACTTGCAGGAACCGTTGCAGGAAGGTCTTCATATCCACCCATAGCTCCGAAATCCCCACTAGAATAATAGTTAGATTGTGCCCAACCACTTGTAGTACCAGACATTTCGTCCTGAGTAATTGCACAAGCAATTTTGTAATTACCTGAAAGGGCCTCTTGTAAAGATACTTTTACAGAAACCAGTAAGCTGTCTGCAGTTAATTCTGCCCCATTTTCCAACCACACTTTTGGTGCTTGCATTATTTTGTTCAAAAATGGATTTTCAATATCAGATGGGTCAATATCCGATCCTCTTTCAACTACAGCGCTTGGGTATCCATCTATCATAGAGTTCAATCCTCCGTCGTACATACTATTTGCCATAGGATCGCCATTATGAACTGCTATTCCAGCAAAGAAATGGCCATAGTCGTCAGACATTTGGTCCATAAATACGGCACCTCTAGGACAGAATCCACACCAAGTTCCAGTGGCTTCTTCTACCAATACTACTTTACCTGCAGCCGGTACCAATGGGTCTATATTCAACGTTAATTCATCATCAGAAGCATCGTCATCAGATCCAGCTCCATTCACATTAGATATGGAAATGGTTAAGTCATTGGAACCTGATTGAAGGGTTACTGAATTGGTGAAGTCTAGTTCGTATACATCTAAAGAGTTGATGTTAACTCCGGTAATTTGTTCGGTAACTTGTGTGCCATTATAATCTATTACAAGATCAAAAGAAGTAATTGTTGTTGTCCCCAGGTTTCTTACCGTAGCATTTGGATGACGAACTTGACCAGCTAATCCAGTTAAATTTGAAACTTGAATCATTCCCAAATTTTTATCCACTAGGGCGTAGGCTGTATGATTATATTCTACATCATCCATCCAGAACCCAGATCCTTGAAGCGGATAGATATTGATAGAGGCAACGGGTAAAATAGGGTTTTGGAAGGTTCCTTGCGATACATTATCTATAAAAACTTCCCATGAACCTGTATTCAGGTCCGCTTCCATTTTAAGGGTTAACCAACTTCCTTGCGTATAGGATCCTTCCAGTAAAATTCCTGCGTCGGTATTGTCTAATGCAAAGGTTCCGTTTGAATTAAAATTACAGCTAAGCCCCCATGTTTGACCAATAGTAGCATTTGCTTGAAAGTTGAAATAAGCATTTTTGCCAGATCCAACTCTGAATTCTGTTTGAAAGGAAAAATCTCCGGTGTTATAAACAGAAGCAAAAGGAAGTACAATATCAGTAGGTCCTCCAGATTGACTTGTACTAGCGAAATAAAGAGAATTGCTCCCACTGGAAGCTTGATCATTTGCGATTTCAACATCATCTGAGCCTCCAGCATTACCACTCCAGGTAGTCCAGTCAGACGAACTGCTGGCCAAATCATTCCCTGCCGTGTAACTTTCAAAATCATCGGTGAATACCTGTGCAGATAGTCCCGCTGATAATAAAAGGCTCATAGCCATAATTTTATTTTTCATACTATATATTGTTTGATGCTCAATATCAGTAAAATATTGCTCTCTCCAATGTCGCTTGGCTTACGTTTTAACAGAAATTAACAATGGTTTTTAATTATTTCCTTTGTTCAACACTAACTTCGAGCAGCTATTTAATTTAAAAAAGAGGATGAAAAAATATTTATTTGGAGCCATTATCATGGCTGGTTTATCTTTCCAATCTTGTTCTAAGGATGAATCCTTTAGTCAAACGGAATTACTTTGCCGAAAGGATTGGAACATAGAAAAAGTTTATATTGAAGAAGCTGGAGCCGAAATAGACGTCTTCGATGTTTATCACAACGATTGTGAGGCCGATGATGTATTTTCTTTTACACTAGAAGGAAAATTTAAAAGAGATGATCATACTTCAAGTTGTGAATCTACAAGTTTCCTGACTAATGGAGATTGGCTTTTCCCAGAAGGGGACGAGAGTAGATTATGGCTGGTGAATGATTTTGATAATGAAAAATATACCATTGAGAAATTGACAGAGGATGTTTCCATTCTTTCTGTCGATATGTATTACGAAAATGTGATAAAAAAGGTAAACTTAAAGTTTACACACTAACGGAACCTAATTCACCTAATAAATGAAAAAAAAGCTATCGGCATGTTCCCTGATATTAGGGTTGATATTGCTGTCTTGCTCAAAAGAAGAAAGCTTATCAAAGGCTGAATTATTGTGTAAAGATGGATGGAAAATTGAAAACGCTACCTTGAATATTGGAGGAACAGATGAAGGTTCATTAGATCTATTTTTTTTACCGTGTAGTTTTGATGATGTGACTACTTACTCAATGGATTTAAAGTTCGAGAGAGAGGAAGGAGTAGACTTATGTCCGGTATCTACTCAAATTCAAAATGGAATTTGGACTTTGACGGAGGGAAATACCATATTGAATCGATTAGTGGGGGAATCTACAGAAAAGTATGATGTCGTAACGCTTTCAGAAAGTGAATTAATTTTGAGATTTGAAACTGCTTATGCTGGAGTGGTAGGAACGATGACATGGGAATTTAAACACTAAGAATAGATGTATTTTTAATAAAAAAAGGCAGTTTAAACTGCCTTTTTTTATTTATCCCATTCTATCACTTGCATGTTTTTTATATCTCCTTCCTGGAGATCGAAACGTAGTATGGTTTGTTTAGTATGCGCCCCATACTTGCCGGCAGCACCTGGATTCATGTGAATCAATTTGTAGTCCTTGTCATAGATTACTTTCAATATATGAGAATGACCACAGATAAATATATCCGGTTGGATATCCTTCAGCATTCCTTTTATATGTGCAGGATATCTTTTTGGATAACCTCCAATATGTCTTATCCAAACCTTAAATCCTTCCAAATCAAAAATTTGATCTTCAGGATAGTGAGCGCGTAGTGAATGGCTATCTATATTTCCCCATACAACACGTAGTTTTGCGAACTGCTCAAGGTGGTCCAAAACATCTGGGTTGCCTATGTCACCGGCATGCCAAATTTCATCGACTTCCTTAAGGTGTTTGTCCCATCGCTTATCGATATAAGAATGCGTATCAGACAGTAAGATTATACGTGTCATATTTACTTTTTCTTCTTATCAGCCCAAATTTGGTACATCTCTGCTTGTTTTGGTCTATCCTTTGGGATTTCCCGTAAAGGTTCACATGGTTTAAGTGTATCCATGCATTCCTGAGGTAATTTTTGATACAATCCTGTACCAGCAGTTTTCCACGCAATCATATCATCGGTAACATCCTTGATTACCTTTGCTGGATTACCTACTACCAGTTTGCGCTTATCTATTTCCATTTTTGCAGGAACAAAGCAAAGCGCTCCAATAATGCATTCATCACCAATGGATACATCATCCATCAAGACGGCATTCATGCCTATTAGGCAATTTTTCCCTATGGTCCCACCGTGAATAATCGCTCCGTGTCCAATATGTGCACTTTCCTTTAGGGTGACTGTTTTACCAGGAAACATATGGATTACACAATTCTCCTGCACATTACATCCGTCAGATATAATAATTTCTCCCCAATCACCACGTAAAACAGCTCCTGGCCCTATATATACATCCTTTCCGATGATTACATTCCCAGTAACGTTGGCCTGAGGGTGTACAAAGGCTGAGGGGTGAACAACTGGTTTATATCCGTTAAATTCGTAAATCATTATTTTCTGTATTTGTCATTGAGACCCTTTCCATCACTTAAAAGGATGATTGCTTTTTCCATTCGAGAGGTTTTAGTAGCCTCTCTTTTAGCGCTCGCAATCCACTCTATATATTCTTTTTTCTTGTAAGGAGCAAGATCAAGGTAATGTTGTTGTGCTATTGGATTTGCAGCAAGCATCTGTACGAAGCTCTCTGGCAATACCAGATTTTCCTTTTTGGGAGTAGCACTCTTTGGTTTTTTAGTGCCAGAATTCAACTTTACAGCTTCCTGAACATAATATTTGAAAGCTTCTTCATTTAATTCTTCCATAGATTCTAAATGAATATGTGCCATGCCTTTATTATCCTCTTTACTGATAAGTAGACCGTATTTGTCATCTATATGTTTACCGTTGAAAAAAGCAAAGTTCACATGCTTTTTAAAGGGCATTACCGCACAAACCATCCCATTTTTGCAAAATACAGGGGCGCTCCATTTCCATTCAATTTGAATTTCTGAATCAGCTTCCTCTATCCATTGCCAAATGGTTTGGCAAATAGGCTGCGCAAAGGGCGTAGCCTTATCATATAATTCCTGTGTCTTTACCCTTATAGCAGACATTATACTCTTTCAATAATGGTTGCGTATCCTTGTCCAACACCTATACACATTGTACAAAGTGCATATCGCTTGTTCGTTTTCTGTAACTGGATAGCCGCAGTTTGAATGATTCTAGTTCCACTCATTCCAAGTGGGTGTCCCAATGCGATGGCTCCTCCATTTGGATTGATTCTTGGATCATCGTCTTCTAGTCCCATTTTTCTGGTACATGCTAGAGATTGAGCAGCGAACGCTTCATTCAATTCAATGATGTCCATATCATCCATGGTTAAACCAGCTTTTTCCAAGGCCATTTCCGTTGCGTAAACAGGTCCTATCCCCATAATTCTGGGTTCCACACCTGCCACGGCAGAAGAAACAATTCTTGCCATAGGTTTTAGATCGTATTTCTTAACAGCATCTTCAGAAGCCAATAACATGGCTGCAGCACCATCATTCAAACCAGATGCATTTCCAGCTGTTACAGAACCGTCTTTTTTGAAGGCTGTTCTCAACTTTCCTAAGATTTCCATCGAAGAATTGGCTTTGATGAATTCGTCTTTATCAAAAATGATAGGATCCTTTTTTCGTTGAGGAATAATTACCGGTACTATTTCTTCATCAAATCTACCTTCAGCTTGCGCTTTTGAGGCCTTTTGTTGAGACCATAAAGCGAAGGCATCCTGATCTTCTCTGGAGATAGCATACATTTCAGCTAAATTTTCAGCAGTATTCCCCATACCGTCCGTTCCATATAGTTCTTCCATTTTTGGATTGATAAAACGCCATCCAAAACTACTGTCGTGTAATTGAGCATCTCTACCGAATGCTTTAGAAACTTTTGACATCACCCATGGTCCACGTGTCATATTTTCCATACCTCCTGCAATCACTAAATCACCGTCTCCACAAGCAATAAGTCTCGCACCATTTACGATGGCTGACATTCCAGAAGCACACAATCTGTTGATAGTCTCTCCTGGAACGGAAAAAGGCAGTCCAGCTAATAGAGAAGACATTCTAGCTACATTTCTATTGTCTTCACCTGCCTGATTAGCACATCCCATTAAGACCTCTGCAATTGCTGAAGGATCCACATTTGGATTTCGTTCCATTAGGTTTTTGATTACCAAAGCCCCCATGTCATCTACACGTGTATTTGAAAGGGTTCCTGTAAAACTACCGACCGGCGTACGTACGGCATCTATGATATATGTATTTTTCATCAAGCTGTTTTTTAGTTTGATTAGTAACTACTAACCTTAATGTATGGTATGAATTAAGAGATGTCCCACTCTTTAGAGCTTCTATATACGGTGCCTTTAAATAAGGCTACCACCTCTTCCTTCTGATTTTTTATTTCAATTTGATAGATCGCAATCTTACGAGAAATACTCTTTTCCTCGGCTATAGCAATAAGTTTATCCCCATTTCTGCATGGCTTTAGATGAGAGATAGAAGTCTCCACAGAAACCGCTTGTGCTCCATGGGAATTTGACGCAAAAGCTAAAGCACTATCGGCAATTGAGTAACAAATACCTCCATGTAATATGTCAAACCCATTTAACATTTCTGGTCTTACCGTCATTTCCAAATGAGAAAAACCGGGTTGAATATCCACTACATCAATGCCCAACCACTGGCTGAAAGCATCGTTTTCCATCATGCGTTGAACTATTTTTTGACCTTTTTCGATAGGATTAATCATGGATAAATTTTGGTTTGAATATAGTTTAGCTAAAATACATATTTTCTAAATTTATAGTATCTTCAACTGAAGATAGTTCTATTGACTAATCTAGATTATTATTTGATCGGTATCCATCGATATTTTTTGGAACTGTCGTATGTATGACAAAAAGTACATGTTTAAAGTATTATTATTGTATTCTGATAAAAATATTCATCCTTAGTGACCCATACTTCAAAAAATACAGCCCTCGTATTATTCACACGATCCTTACTAGAGGAAAGTCATGTGAAAGATTTGTTTGCATCGCATACAAAAGGAGCGGTATTGTACCGGTCATTAGTAGGTAGAGTTCGGAAAGAGGCAGCCTTTTCCAGAATGGATTATTTTGAATTTACCAGTTCGAAACAATGTGGTAATTGCTTTGCAGAGAAGTTAAGTAATACATACAGACACTTTTTTGATCTGGGATACGAAAAGGTGATTCTGATAGGGAATGATTGTCCGGGATTAGGGATTCGTGAATTTAGAAAGGCTGAAGAGGCTCTTGAAAAGAGTGGGCTTATCATTGGACCGACAAATCTAGGGGGAGTATATCTAATAGGATGTACTAAAGATTTTTTTGAAACCACCTTTGCGATTGAAGAAATAGCATGGAATACCGATAGCGTATTTGGAGATTTCTTAAATATACATGGGGAGGATTTGGTGCTTTTGAAACTTCAGAAAGAATTGAATGGTCTAAAGGATCTCCCAAGTTTAGTAAGTCAGTTCTCCATATATAAACATTTTAAGAATTTAGTTGATCTATTTAATCTAAGGGATCACTTTTCGCTTATTATAACTAGTTTTTTTTCAGCATTATTTTATTCTTTTTTAGGATTGAGGGGACCGCCGATTATGATTCAATAATAGAATTATTTATGGGTGTTTATTGACTTTAGTCGAATGAAAAAGAAAAATATCAATGCGTACTATTTCTGTTAAATCAAAGAAAAGTAAACGGTCCTTGTATGGGCAAGGAAAAGCTATATCCCAGTCTGAAAGGCAACTGGAAATATTGGATGAAACTTTATGTTATACGCCATCTTTTAAGGATACTTTGGAGGGGAATGGCTTTACAAATCTTAATCCTTCAAGCTTAGAAATTCTACAGATTAATTTAGGCTATATGTGCAATCTTACATGTGAACATTGCCATGTAGATGCTGGGCCTGATCGTAAAGAAAAAATGTCCAGAGAAGTTTTGATGGATTGTTTAAGGGTGTTGGATGAATCCAATGCACATACGGTTGATCTTACTGGAGGTGCTCCGGAGATGCATCCAGATTTTTTATGGTTGCTGGAGGAGTTGTCTAAGCGGGAAGTGAAGGTATTGGTAAGATCTAATCTTACTATTTTGGTGTCCAATAGCAAATATAGATCCTATCCGGAAATTATGGCGAAATATGGTGTAGTAATTATAGCATCGATGCCTTGCTATACACCAGGTAATGTGGATAAACAAAGAGGAGATGGTGTTTTTGATCAGTCAATTGAAGCCTTGCAGCAATTAAATGCGTTAGGTTTTGGTGTAGAAAATTCCGAACTTTGTATACATCTTGTTTACAACCCATTAGGCCCATCCTTGCCGGGGAATCAGTCCAAACTAGAAGCAGATTATAAACAAGTATTAAAGGAGCATTTTAATATTGAATTTAATGACCTGTATTGCATAGCTAATTTACCGATTTCTAGATTTTTAAATACAATATATAGCCAAGGGAAATTGGAAGATTATATGCATGTATTGGTAAATTCCTTTAATCCAACTACAGTTGAAGGGCTGATGTGTAGAAATACGCTATCTGTTCGATGGGACGGTCTTTTGTACGATTGTGATTTTAATCAGATGTTGGAGATGACGATAGCCTCAGACCAACAACACATTCGAGATTTTGAGGTTCAGAAGTTTTCTGAAAGAGAAGTTGTCATGCACCAACATTGTTATGGTTGTACTGCAGGAGCGGGCTCAAGTTGCCAAGGTTCCTTGAGTTAATATTAGCTTAATAGTACATTGTAAAAATTAGTAATGATGGAAGAGGCACTTATTATATTCGTTAAAAATCCAAATATTGAACGAGTAAAGACTCGTCTTGCCGAGGACATTGGAGACGAAAAAGCTACTCAAGTGTATCGTTTGTTACAGGATCATACTAGAGAAGTGGCTTTGGAAGCTGGAAAATTTAATGCACTTTTTTATGGTAAACTCATAGATGATGAGGATGATTGGTCTGAAGAGCATTTTGATAAACTGGTCCAAAGAAAGGGCGATTTGGGAATTAAAATGGCCAACGCCTTTTACCAAATGATTAAGGATGGTTTTGAGTCTATGGTATTGATTGGTTCAGATTGTTATGATATTTCAGCTGATCATATTCATCAAGCTTTTAAGGCCTTAGAAGATCATGATGTTGTTATAGGGCCTGCCGAAGATGGTGGTTATTACCTTATAGGAATGAAAGATTTTCATCCTAGATTATTTGCCGATAAAAAGTGGAGTTCTGAAGATGTGTTTAAAGATAGCATTACGACCTTGGAAGAATTAGGCCTATCTTATTTTGAGCTCGAAAAACTTTCCGATATTGATTACTTGAAGGATTTAGAACGTTATCCAAAATTGATGAAGGCGATTGAATAGAGTATCATTTAGTTCAAACAAAAAAATTACATGGAGAAAATATATAAAGCGGTTTCGCTTTTAAAAGATTTAGGCTTTGATAAGCCTGAATTAGGGATTGTATTGGGTACTGGATTGGGAAATTTAGTACATGAAATTGAAATTGAAAAACAAGTGGCTTATGAGGATATACCAGGATTTCCAATTGCTACAGTTGAATTCCATAAAGGGAATTTGATTTATGGAAATTTAGAAGGGAAAAAGGTGATCGTCATGCAAGGTAGATTTCATTTTTATGAAGGCTATACCATGCAAGAAATTACCTTTCCTATCCGCGTATTGAAATTGTTGGGTATTGAGAAACTTCTTTTATCAAATGCTTGTGGAGCAATGAGTCTTGATCGGTTTAAGAAAGGAGATATTGCCCTGGTGGATGATCATATAAATTTATTGCCAGACAATCCACTTAGAGGGAAGAATATGGATGAATTTGGTGATCGTTTTCCAGATATGAGTGCGCCTTATGATGCAGGTATGAATGCAGCCTTAAAAATGGCAGCTACTGAATTGGATATGCCCTTAAATGAGGCGGTATATGCTTCTGTTATGGGGCCGAATTTGGAGACAAGAGCAGAATATAGGTACTTGAAAATTATTGGTGCCGATATTGTTGGAATGTCTACTGTTCCTGAAGTTATCGTAGCCAACCATATGTCTTTACCCTGTGCTGTACTTTCTGTGATTACGGATGAATGTGATCCAGAAAATTTACACGCGATCAATATTGAGGATATCATTGCGGTGGCAAAAATTGCTGAAGCCAAAATGGTTCGATTAATCAAGCAAGTAATAACAAGATTATAATCTCTGAATTAAGATGAAAAGTTATTTAGAAACGACCAAAGATGTATATAAAGAAGCCGCTCTTTCTCCAGATGTAGGTTTGTGTTGTACTACCACACCAGTTTGGCAATTGCCGGATCTAGACATGCCAAAGATAATGTTGGAAATGAATTACGGTTGTGGAAGTACTGTAAATCCAAGAGACCTGGTAAATAATCCAAAAGTACTCTATGTGGGAGTTGGTGGTGGAATGGAAGTATTTCAATTCTCTTATTTTTCACGGGAAAAAGGATCTATCATAGGGGTAGATGTTGTGGATGAGATGTTGGAGGCCTGCGATAAAAATTTGTACGAAGCAGAAAGGTTGAATCCTTGGTTCAATAGAGATTTCGTTAGTCTTAAAAAAGGGGACGCAATGTCGCTTCCAGTAGAAGACAATAGCATTGATGTAGCAGCTCAAAATTGTCTGTTCAATATCTTCGAAATGGAAGAGTTGAAAATGGCCTTAAAAGAGATCTATAGAGTGTTGAAGCCAAATGGAAGATTGGTGATGTCTGATCCTATTTGTGAACAAGATATGCCGGCATCCTTAAAGGCTGATGAACGTTTGAGAGCACTTTGTCTTTCAGGAGCCATTCCATTGACGGACTATATTAAAATGATTACTGATATAGGTTTTGGGACGGTAGAGGTGCGTGCTAAGCGCGCCTACAGAATATTAGATACTAAGAACTACGATACGGAGGAAAATATTTTCATTGAAAGTATTGAAGTGTGTGCTATTAAGGATCCAATACCTGAAGACGGACCTTGCGTGTTTACAGGTAAGTCGGCTATCTATTATGGCAATGAGGAATTTTATGATGATAATAATGGACATACCTTATTGCAAAACCAACCTATTGCAGTATGTGATAAGACGGCCGGAGCACTTGGAGCCTTAGGAGAGGATATTTTCATTTCAGAATCAACCTTCTTCTATGATGGGGGAGGATGCTGCTAAGCACATAAAAAACTTAAAAAAGGCGATTGTTTTACAATCGCCTTTTTTATTTCATGCTTGTATATTAGCTATTTATCTATAGTAATTTGTTATTGAGCTAAAAATAAATCAAACCTAACTAATTAATTATTAACTTATTATGTTATTAATTTAATAGTCGGGGATATGTCAAATACAATAAATAATTACTTGGTAGGTATAGGAGTTTTGATAGGCTGTCTAATTACTCCTTCAGCATTTGGACAGTGTCAAGGTATTCTGGTAGATAGGATGGAAAATCTTGAACCTGAGATGGTCAAGATTCATTTGACAAGTATGTTTTTGGGAGATGAAACTATTGGTTACGAATTTGGTCCTAAAGGGTTCGGATTTGGGACTGGACAGTCTGGTATAGTGGATTTTGATTTAGGGAAGGCTCATATTTATGCGATGAACCTAGAGGAAAATGTAACGTATGAATTATATATCTGTGGTCAGTATACTTATTCTTTTTCTTCCATTATGCATTTGGATTGTTTTGAGGATGATTTTGAAGAAGATGGAGGTTTTTTTGGAGGATGGAAATCAGAAGATCCTATTCCTGGATTTGGATCGCATTACAGTTATGTGGCTATAAATTCAGGTTCCTTTGGTAATGAATCAAATTATTTAAGAATATCTTCAACCACACCCACTTGGTTTTTAACTAATTATCAAAAAATGGAATTAGTTAGTCCTGAAATAAATGCGATCAAAAATGGGGAATGGGTATTATTGGAGTTTGATATTGCGGCTTCAGGATTTAATAATCAATACGGATATACTCCTAGGAATCCTTATTTGCCGAAATTTGAAATATTTTTAAGGTCAAAAGGTAAACTAGATATGTCTCTGTACACAGGAGTAGAGGATAACACCATTTATGATGAATTAATCACTAATTTTTCATTTTTACCTTATGAAGAATTTATCCACTATTCCATATGGATAAAACCAAAACCAGGCTTTTCCAGTATTCTATTTAAAATGTCAGAGAGTAGGGGAAGTATATTTCTAGATAATATTGAAATATCCACAGGAGACCACTTATGTTGGGGAGAAGAATTGATAGATGAAGATGAGGACAATAGAAGGGTGACCTTAGTGAAGGATATGACAGAAGAATTGAATGAAAATAATGTGAAAAATGGGCAAGAAATTGAACTGTTCGTCAGTCCAAATCCGGTTAATAATAAGGTTAATTTCGCTTTTTTAAATGAGTGTGAGTTCGTTCAGGTTAGAGTGTACACCATTGAAGGATTAGAGGTACTTCGTAGTAGATATGAAAATGTCTCTAATGTTGAAATGGATATTTCCGAATTGGCTTCTGCTCAATACTTTTTTCAGTTTGAAACGGAAAAAGGATATATAGTAAAGCAATTATTTAAACGATAATAAAAAAGGCTCCAATTTGGAGCCTTTTTTAATATAATCGATCATAAAAACAGTTGCTTATAAACTAAAAGCAGCTTTTACTTTATCTATATAGTCTAACTTTTCCCAAGTAAAGAATTCTACTTCTTTCTCCACAAAACGTCCAGTTGTAAGTTCAAACTTTACTTTTTTAGTGAATGATTCCCTACCCATATGACCATATGCTGCAGTTTCCTGATACATTGGTTCTTTCAGTTTCAATCTAGAAATGATAGCGGCTGGACGAAGATCGAATAACTGATCTACCTTTTTTGCGATCTCACCATCCGTTAGGTTCACTTTTGCAGTTCCATAGGTGTCTACAAATATTCCCATCGGTTTAGCAACACCAATAGCGTAAGAAACTTGAATAAGGATTCTTTCAGCTACTCCTGCAGCAACTAAGTTTTTAGCCATATGTCTTGCAGCGTAAGCAGCAGATCTATCTACTTTACTAGGGTCCTTTCCAGAGAATGCCCCACCTCCGTGTGCTCCTTTACCACCATAGGTATCTACAATAATCTTCCTTCCTGTAAGACCAGTGTCTCCATGAGGACCACCGATTACGAATTTACCAGTTGGGTTGATATGGTACTTGATATCGTTTCCAAATAAATCAGAAGTACGATTGGGTAGTTTATCCTTTACGCGTTCAACCAATATGTTGATAATATCATCATTGATTTTTTGAAGCATAGATTGCTCCTCATCAAAATCATCATGTTGTGTAGATACAACGATAGCCTCTATTCTTTCCGGTACACCTGCATCAGAATATTGAATAGTTACTTGAGATTTTGCATCAGGGCGTAGGTAAGGCATTGGAGAATTTTCTTCTCTTCTGATTTCAGCCAATTCAATTAGCAACATATGAGAAAGCTGAAGTGCCAAAGGCATATAGTTATCCGTTTCATCTGTTGCGTAACCAAACATAATACCTTGATCACCTGCACCTTGTTCTTCATCTCCCGATTTGTCTACGCCTCGGTTGATATCATCCGATTGTTCGTGGATGGCAGAGATAATCCCACAAGAGTTCGCGTCAAATTGGTATTCCGATTTAGTATATCCAATCTTAGAAATTACATTTCTAGCTTGTAGTTGTAGATCGATGTAAGCTTCCGACTTAACCTCACCGCTTAATACAGTTAGGCCTGTAGTAACCAAAGTTTCACAAGCTACTCTAGCTTCAGGGTCTTGCACCAAAAACGCATCTAATATAGCGTCAGAAATTTGATCAGCGATCTTATCAGGATGTCCTTCTGATACCGATTCGGAAGTGAAAAAATATGACATATTGATCTCTTTTTTTTGATATTGTTTGTAATCCGGGAAGGGATAATGAGACCATTGCGAGAAGAAAAAATCCATTTAGCATTTTTTACCGTGGTCGCAATCAGTCAAATCCATCCACCTAGGGTGCAAATGTAAAGAAATTTTTAATAATAGCACGGGATTACATTGGCATTTGTTGGGGATCGAATTTTAATCAGTAATACCTGAGATAATTATGGTAATTAAGCGAAGATAAAATGACAATTTTATTATTTTTACGCAGCTAAAATTATTTGGAATGAAAGCATATTTGGATCTTATTGATAGAGTGTTAAAAGAAGGAGTTGAAAAGGAGGACCGTACAGGTACGGGTACTACTAGTATTTTTGGACATCAAATGCGTTTTGATTTGTCTAAAGGATTCCCTTTAGTGACGACAAAAAAAACACATCTTAGATCTATCATTCACGAATTATTGTGGTTCATTCAAGGGGATACCAATATTGCTTACCTTAAGGAGAATAAGGTGAGAATTTGGGATGAATGGGCAGATGAAAATGGAGATCTAGGGCCTGTATATGGTCATCAATGGAGGTCTTGGCCAACGCCAGATGGGAAAGCCATTGATCAGTTATCTGAGGTGATCAAAATGATCAAAGAAAATCCAGATTCAAGAAGGATGATAGTTAGTGCATGGAATGTGTCTGATATCTCAAACATGGCTTTACCTCCTTGTCATACTTTTTTCCAATTTTATGTAGCAGATGGTAAATTGTCTTGTCAATTGTATCAAAGAAGTGCAGATATCTTTTTGGGTGTTCCATTTAATATTGCTTCTTATGCTTTGTTGACTATGATGATTGCACAAGTTTGTGGTCTGGAATACGGAGATTTCGTCCATACATTTGGGGATGCCCATATTTATTCCAATCACATGGATCAGGTAAACCTTCAACTATCAAGAGATCCATATCCATTACCAGAGATGAAAATCAATCCGGAGATTATGGATATTTTCGATTTTACGATCGATGATTTTGAATTGGTAAATTATGAAGCTCACCCACATATTAAAGGAGAAGTTGCAGTATAATGATCGTATCGCTAATAGTTGCCGTTGCAGAAAATAGGGTTATTGGGAAAGATAATGACCTTATTTGGAGTCTTCCAGAAGACATGAGACATTTCAAGCGTACTACCGCTGGGAAATTGATCATTACAGGGAGAAAGAATTATGAATCCATCCCAGCCAGATTCCGTCCACTACCGAATAGAATTAACTATGTCCTTACCCGGAATAGTGAATACCAAGCGGATGGTTGCGAACTATTTTCTAGTTTGACGGATGCCTTATCAGCTGCAAAAGAAACAGGACTTGAGGAAATCTTCATCATTGGTGGTGGTCAGATTTACAAAGAAGCTGTTGAAAATGATTTAGTGGACCGACTGTATATTACCCATGTGAGATCCAATTTTGAAGGAGATACTTTTTTTCCTGAGATAGATTGGTCGAAGTGGGAAACAAAGTTCTCGGAAGAATTCCCTGCAGATGAAAAACATGCAGTTCCTTTCACTATCAGTACCTATTTTAAGAAATAGTAAAGCTAAATTTTGGTCTTTATATGTCTTAGTAAATAAACTAAGGAGAATATGCCTGCACTCCAGAGTATGATAGCAGTCCCGTAGGCAGCTCCAATAATGCCATATTCTAAAATTAGAAAATAGGAAATTATCCCATTTAATATGATGGCGGAATAAGATACCCAAGTATTTATTTTGACTAGCCCTATAGCTGCAAGTATATTTCCTGCCGGAATTCTAAATAATATGGATCCAAGTATGGCAATTACCAATATGGAAAATATAGGACCAGCCTCAGCATATCCTTCACCGAAAATTTTAACCCAATAGTTAGCCGGCAACATAAAGCATAGGATAGCCATCAGGGAATACAGACCAAATAGTTTATAGTAGTTTTTAAGATAGGACAGTAGGTAATTTTTGTCTTCTGAATTTTCGCTAAGATGTACAAAATCATTATTCACATAGGCTATTGCAATAAATCCCAAATTGATTGGGATAAGCGTAGCAGTTCTGTAAATCGCTAATTGCTCTTCTGGATTCGGTACGAGGTTCTCAATCAGAAATACATCTAAGTAAAATAAGAGTTGAGAGACCACCATAGTAAAGGCAGTCAATAGACCGTAGGAATAGAATTTCTTTTTATTGGTCTGCTCCCATTGTATTTTTTCAACTGGTTCAACACTTGAAGTCTTAAAAAGAAATTGAACGATTGCTGGGGTGATAGAAAATACAGCTGCAAATGCCAAAGATCCCCACAGTTTGTATCCTAAATAGCCAATTGCCAATACCACTAAGCCTTGGCTAATTTGACTGATGGAGTAGGTTTTGTGTTCTTTTATCAATCGGAAATAACTTTGCTTGGACTCCATCAAAAAAGAAGAAGGAAGCCAACAGGCTAATAGGATTAAAAGTGCATAGGCATCATTCATCTTTTTGGTGATGAATGGTGCTATCAGCATAATGCTAATCGCCAATAGTATACTTATCAGAAGACCTTGCTTACGGGTAAATCGGTATAAATTGTATTTGTCTTTAAGGTTGCTTTTCAATGCTCCAAAACGCATTAAGGAGTTCTCCAAACCTAATCCCTTAAATGGGAATGCTACACTAACGATAGTCAATGCATAGGCCCAGTTTCCATACTCCGATTTTGACATCGCTCGGATGATGAGTAATGAAATCAAGAAGGAAATGATTTTATGACCAAAAGAGCCCATAAAGAACCAAAAGCCACCTCTCTTTTTAAAATCAGATAATATTTGAATTATTTGTTTCATGAATGGCTATTGGCAACTGCTTGTAGCAAGGTTAGTACAACGGTCTTTTGAGTGAAATCACCTTGTTCGAAATACTGTTTTATTTTATCCTGAAATGGAAAATTTTCAGGTAGCCCACTATAGTTAGCTTCAAAACTTTTCTTCATGCTTTGACCTAATTCAGGGACTGTCCTTAGCCAAAAGTCTTCCGGAGTCATTTGGTTTTTTAAACGAACAGCCTTGCTGTATTTTTTATGTGCATAGCGGATATAATTGATCCAACGTGCATATTTTACCTTCCACATGGCATCTGGTTTCATATGGATATATTCCCATGGATAGGTTGTGAGCGATTTTTGATATTGTTGAAACCACTTCACATAGAAAATCTCTCTAAACTTATATTCATCAGGAATCCTCATGGAAAATTCTAAAAAGTCTTCATTTAGAAATGGGGAGGAATAATAACTAGTTTCCTCATTTAACCAAAAGCAATTGTGGTTTAGTTGAAATCCTCGTGTATATAATTTAAAGGACTCTTCATCCTTATAGTCATTCGTTAGGTTTTGAAATTCTGTCTGAAATTCACTCAGGAACAAGTCAGTCAATAAGCCTGTTTTATAATCCGGAGAGATTCGATGATTTTGGCTTAAAAAACCGCCCAAAATACCATCTCCCAATTGTCCGGATTGAATGAGTCCATGATCGGAACGCAGACTAGATTTAATGGCATGTTGTATATGAGCTGCTCCACTATAATTTACCAATCCGTCATTTTCATCTACCTGCTCTTGTGGATTCATTAGATGCTTAGGATTATCCAAAGGGTAAAAGAAATAGTCATGTTTTAGATCATGGGCTATTTTTTGGGAGGTGAGATGGTCATCATAATTGGCTTGAGAACAACACATATTGAATTGATCTGTATAGCCCAATTGATGTCCAATCATACACGTAACTCGAGAGTCCAGGCCGCCACTTAAAGTTACATAATGCTGGTAGTTTTCAGATCGATCCTTTTCAAAATTTAAACGAACGGATTCGGTCATTATATGATCAAATTCTTTGAGTAAAACCTCCTCGCTAGAATTGAATTTGTCCAAATTTGAAAAACTACGGTAGTTGGAAGTCTGGATTTTATTTCCACTGACCCGCACTATTTCTGCAGGATACATTTTTTTGATCTCCTTGAATAAATTTCCAAAGTTGATAAAGTATCCATAGGATAGAAATTGGGCGATCGAAACCTCATCAAAGCTGGTTGTTATATGGAGTAGGTCGAGGTGTTTCTTAACAACCATTGGGCCTGCAGAAAAAACAAATACCTCCTTGTCTTGATAATAATGAAAGGATTTTGATCCTGTTGCATTATTAAAAAGTTGAATGCTTTTGTCTTTTTTATTGAAAATAAATCCGAAAAATTCACCGGATAATTCCTGAACGAAGCTTTGCTGTCTTTTCAAGTATTGTTGGAGAACCAATTCTGACCATTCCATATTGGCATATCCAATTTGAATGGCTATTCTATTAAGAATATATCCGTCTAGACCCCAAACAAAGTCTTCATTTTCACAGAAGAATTTGTCTCCCGAGAATTTTGAATTGGTGGAATATTGGAAATGGTATAGGTCACCTCTAATAACTTTATCCGAAAGTTGAGGTGCTGTTGAGCTTCCTATGATACCTGAAAAACCTAGCATGTCGAAAAATAGTAAAAATTGGCATACCCTTGAGGTTTCCATTCGTTAATCTGTAGAATTAACGGAGAAACGTTCTTATTATTCAAGCTAAATTCAAAATTTGGCTTTCTTCGGAATATTGAATCGTCTACCAAATTGGAAATTTATATAACCTTGAATCGTATTGATTTTCTGTTCTTCTTCATCTAAGGTTCTGTTGAAGGCATTTACCTGGACAAAGAAACGGTAAAAGTAGTCTGCTCCTTGATAGGCCGCTCCTAATTGGAACTCGGTACTAAAGGCAAAATGGTCAACCGTTTTGGTTGATTTCTTTAATGGTTTTTTATTTTCACTAAAATAACCAGGACCGGTGGACAATAGGACACCTATGGAGTAATTATTCTTAATTACAAAGTTGTGTGCATAGCCAGCTGAGATTCCGGTTAAATTATAGTTCTCATCTGATATGTCCATGTTTTCACTGAACTGATCTTTAATTTCCTCCGGAATAATTCCCCCTGGGGCTTCTAGCCTTGAGTAATTATAAAATAAGCCTAATATAGCACTCCCAGCCGATTTTTTTTGCTTCTCTGTTAATATCTTAAATGATCTATAAGAGTATTTGTTATGATTTAGGATATAGTAGATATTGGTATTAATGGACCGGAAACTTATATCATATACCTTGTCTTTGTAAGTATCCAAAATAGGGAAGTCTTCAGCGTTATCTATGCTGTATCCATTGTATCGAAATAGGGTTCCCTCTACAATAAGGAATGGTAGGATAATTTGCCCTTGGAGATCTAGATTGTTGCCATCAAATTCGTCATTTTTTTTATTAGAGAAAGGAAGTGTAGCAGAAAGACCTAGCCATTTATAATGTACTCCAAGACCTATTCTGAAATCATCGGCTGGTTTATAGGTTATTTTTTTGGAAACGTCGTCGATTTCTTCATCCAGCTCGATAACGTTTAGTTTACTAGTCAGTAAGAGTCGACCTAATATTTTATCCTCCTTATAGCTTTCAAAGTAATTTATCTCTTGGGCATTCAAAAAAATAGGAAGCAGCAGTAAACTTCCTAGTATTAGCATACAAAAATCAAGCGGTCGAAACATTGAATGGTTCTGTTTTTACAATGTCATTTTAATTGCGATGAAAAAGGTAATCAATAGAAATGAATATCAAACTTAGAATTAAGTTAAAAAAATGTAAAAAAAAAGAGGACAGTTGAACTATCCTCTTTCTAATATAATGATTTGATCAGCTTATTTTAAGCTTCCGATCATTTCTTCAGGTTTTACCCATGCATCAAATTCATCGGCAGTTAGGTATCCTAAGTTTACAGATTCTTCTTTCAAAGTAGTTCCGTTTTCATGAGCTGTTTTAGCAATCTTTGCAGCCTTTTCATAACCGATCTTTGTGTTAAGGGCGGTGACCAACATCAAAGATTTGTCTAAAAGATCTTTGATCGTGGCATGATTTGGTTCAATACCATTAGCACAGTTGTCTGTGAATGCAGCACATGCATCACCAATCAACTCAGCAGACTGAAGCAAGTTGTAAGCCATAACTGGTTTGAATACGTTCAACTCAAAGTGTCCAGTAGCTCCAGCAAAAGTAATAGCAGTATCATTACCCATAACCTGGGCGCATACCATAGTAATTGCCTCACATTGTGTAGGGTTTACTTTTCCTGGCATGATAGAAGATCCTGGCTCATTTGATGGAATGATGATTTCACCAATTCCTGATCTTGGACCAGAAGCAAGCATACGAATATCGTTCGCAATTTTCATCAATGAAACAGCCAGTTGCTTCAATGCACCGTGTGATTCTACGATAGCATCGTGAGCAGCAAGTGCTTCAAATTTGTTTTCAGCAGTAATGAATGGATGTCCTGTGAATTTTGCAATGTATTCAGCAACTTTAACATCGTATCCAGCTGGGGTATTGATACCAGTTCCAACTGCAGTTCCACCTAATGCTAATTCAGCAAGGTGATCCAAAGTATTATTTAGGGCTTTTAATCCGTGGTTTAGTTGAGAAACATAACCAGAGAATTCTTGTCCTAATGTAAGAGGAGTGGCATCCATCAAGTGCGTTCTACCAATCTTAACTACATTTTTGAAAGCTTCAGATTTAGCTTGTAAAGTATCTCTTAGTTTTTCAACACCTGGAATAGTAACTTCAACAATCTTCTTGTATGAAGCAATATGCATTCCTGTTGGGAAAGTATCGTTTGAAGATTGAGATTTGTTTACATCATCATTTGGATGTACAAATGCAGTTCCTTCCCCCAATTTATTTCCAGCAATTACGTGAGAACGGTTTGAAACCACCTCATTCATGTTCATGTTAGATTGAGTACCTGAACCTGTTTGCCAAACAACCAATGGAAATTCCTCCCTGTGTTGACCAGCTAGAATTTCATCACACACTTGTGCAATTAAATCTCTTTTTTCAACTGGAAGAACTCCTAAGTCACAGTTGGTATAGGCAGCTGCTTTTTTCAAGTAAGCAAAACCTTCTACAATCTCTATAGGCATAGAAGCTGCAGGACCAATTGGGAAATTGTTTCTAGAGCGCTCAGTTTGTGCTCCCCAGTATTTTTCAGCAGGGACTTTTACGTCTCCCATTGTATCTTTTTCAATACGATATTCCATCACTAAAAGCATTTGATTTGAGACTGCAAATGTACGGCTTTCTTTGTTTAAATGGCCTGAGAATAAAGATTAGATTGGTGATAAATGTGTCGGAAGGATTAAGATTTTAGGGAAGTTTAAATTCTGGACTATTTATTGCCTTAACATTTTTGTATTTTTAATAAAATGACTGATTATGAATTTAAGATTAATCAATATTTGGATCATACTTTTGATGTGTTCTTTGGGGCAAATGAATGCTCAGGATGATCGTAAAAAAAGGATTGATAATAAGCGGGAAAAGGTATCTATACAGACTAAAAAGTCTTTGCCTTCCAAAACGGGGTTGAATCAAACTCATAAAAAAAAACGCTTCTTACCTCATGGTGGTCTTTTTACGCCTAAAGGAAATATACACGCCCTATTTATTTTTGTTGGTATCGATAAAATAATTCAAAATGGGGAAAAGGAAACTTCCTTTAATGCCCAGCGATATGGAGATTGGGATATAGAAAATGGCCAAGCATTACCCGGATATATTGATCCTGAGACAGGAGAAAATAATTTGGTGTATTCAGATATAAGTAGGTTCTCCGAAAATGGGCATGAAAAAAATAGAGGTATCTCTGAATATTTTCATCAAATGTCTCTGGGGGAATTTCAATTTACGGGTGAAGTGTTAAAAGATCCAGAAACAGAAAAACCTGTCCGAATAGATGTTCAGCCCGGAGCTAGTAATGCTATTCAAAATTTGACCTATCGTGTGATGGATAAAATGTATGAGCGCTTTCCAGATTTTGATTGGTCAAGATTTGATCAAAGACAGAACTTCCCTAACTATAAATTCGATAATAGTAAGACTGCTCCCGATGGGAAGCCGGATTGTATCGTATTTATTTATCGATCGCATAATGGAATGAAACATCAGGTTTTTAACAGTTATCGTGTCGGTTGGGGAGGGGGAATTGCAACCTCTTTTTTAGGAGGGTATACCTCTAAATGGGATGGAGTTTCTTTTGATAATTCAGGCTATACATCGAGTAATGAATCCGCACGAGATATTGAACAGTTAAGATCATTTTTCTTACATGAAATAGGACATAAATTATATGCTGCACCCCATTATAATGGTGCTAATGGCGAAATCGGAGATTATTTTTTCTATCCCTCAAATGCTTATGGGATGATGAACACCTCTAGTATACTGAATGCGGCAGCCAATGGATGGGAAAGATGGGTATGTGGCTGGATTGATATAGTCGATGCAACGGGAGAATCATCCGATCTAGGTCAATTAGATGAACTGATAGGATCTCATGATTTTTATTTAGAGGATTTTGTAACCAAGGGGCATGCTGTTCGAATAAAAATTCCCAATACTGAAAATCAGTTTTTATGGATAGAAAATCATCAGAAACAGTCTGTTTTTGATGAAAGCTTATCCGCTGGAAGCATCCTGTCTAGAAGAGGAGAAGTGGTACCCAATGCCGATAAAGGAATTTATATGTATATAGAGCGTATAAGTGCGGATTTGTCAACGATTCCTAGATATGGAAAGCGTTCGGATAGTAACGGTATCAAGTTGCTGCATGCGGATGGTAACTGGGATTATCAAAGAGACTCTGTTGGAACCAAAGACTGGGGTAATTACCATAACAATCCCATTTATACTTTCCGTAGACTTCGAAGAAATCCCATTGGTGGAACCAATCCCTTTATGCGTTATTTGGATGATTTTCCTTCCACACCATCTGATATAAAATCGAAGGACGGGCATATGCAGTATAAGAATACGGTACATGGTGGATATATTGAAAGTGTAGATATTCTACAAGAAATCCAAGGGGGCTCTCCTCATATGTTATATGGTAATTTTGGAGGTAGAAATAAAGAGGCGTTAGAGCAATTTAAGAGAAGGAGTCCATTTTTTCAAGCAGGTGATGAGGTAGGACTTTCAAGTCCTGTCTGTTTGGTGAACCTAAGGAAGTATGACAGCGAGTTAGGAAAGCAAGGTGCTTTTATTCCGAATGGAGTAAAGGTGCAAATACTGAATATTGAAGATGGAAGAGCATATATACGTGTAGAATTTGGAGATTTTGAAATAAGAGAAAACACAAGGTGGACGGGGAATATATCTATTCAGTCAAATTATATGGATTCCTTGAAGCCTGGTTTGATTTTAGCTGAAAAGACATGTTTAACTATTGATAAATCGGGAACTCCGAATAGGCATTTGTCCACTTCCAATGGTGATTTTATTTCGCAAAGTGAATTCGAATTGACTAAGAATTCCATTTTTGAACTAGAGGAGGGAGCCAAATTTTTATTAAAAGATGATAGTAAGCTAATTATACGTAATGGAGCAACATTAATTTTAAAGAATAAAGCGCATTTATGCTTACAAGATAATGCCCAAGTTTTAATAGAAGAAGGTGCCGAAATTATTTATGGAAGTGGAGCCGATATAAAATTTAAAGGGACAGCTTCTCAAATTGAAAAAATTGTGAATTAGGATAGTTTCTTCACAATAGGATTAAAAGCCTTAGATGCCACCAAAACTTTATCGCCAATGGCTAGTTCATTGACTTCTCTTTCATCTGCAATAACTTTGACTAAGTTATTACCGATTAGAATAGTCAAAATATAGATAACAGATTCCTGACTGATATCAATAAGTTCTCCAGTAAATTGAAATTTCCCACTGATATTATGTGCGCCGAAGATATCGAATGGTTTGCCTTTTTGCGTGATTTCACCATCTTCTAAAACCAATACCCTGTCAGAAAGTTTACAAATCTCACCGGTGTCATGACTGACTAAAATGGTAGTCAAACCATATTTCCGGTGAACTTTAAGGATGTAATCTTGTAATTTTGATCGCATAGAAGAGTCCAATGCAGATAAGGGCTCATCAAGTAATAAGAGTTTAGGTTGTTGAACCAATGCTCTGGCTAAGGCTAATCGCTGTTGCTGTCCCCCGGAAAGAAATAGTGGTTTTCTGTCCTTTAGTTCTTCCAGCTCCATTATTTGTATCAATTCAGAAATTATACTTTGATCTTGCCCTTTCTTTAGTGCAAAACGAAGGTTTTCTAAAACCGTCATATTAGGAAATAAGGCATAGTCCTGAAATACAAATCCGATTGCTCTTTCTTGTGGTTTTGTATGAATATTATTAGCTGAATCTAGCCAAGTGGATCCATTATATTGTATGATTCCTTGGTCTGGATGGGTAATTCCTGCCAAGATTCTCAATAGAGTGGTCTTACCTGAGCCTGAAGGGCCATATAGGCTGATGAACTCACCTTTTTGAATTGTTTCATCTATCCTAAGGTCCAATGAGTCCTTTGAGCCGTGCAGCTTTTTATTTATAGATAGTGCTATCATTTCCAGCTTCTTTGAAAGGATTTACCATTGACGATATACACTAGTAAAAGGATGATGAAGGTGGTGGCAAATAGAAATAAAGAGTAGTTATGAGCCTGAGCATAATTCAATGCTTCCACTTCATCATATATGGCTATAGAGGCAACTCTTGTTTTATTCGGAATATTTCCACCAATCATCAATACCAAGCCGAATTCACCTATGGTATGCGCAAAACTCAATACAATTCCGGTAAGTAAGGCTGGCTTGATATTCGGTAGAAGTACCCTAAATAGAGTTTCCTTCTTAGATTTCCCTAATATAAAAGCAGCATCAGACAAGGGTTGAGAAAGATTACTAAGGCCAGATTGAATAGGTTGAACCATGAAGGGTAGGCTGTAAAGTATAGATCCAAATACCAATCCTTCGAAAGAAAATACCAATTGTAAGCCTAAGTTCTCATTTAAAAATTCTCCCATTGGGCTAGATGGGCTAAGTACCATCAATAGGTAGAAACCTAATACTGTTGGCGGTAATACCAATGGCATGCTGATGAGTGTTTCTGCAATAGGTTTTAGTCTATTTTTGGTTTGACTCAACCAATAGGCAAGGGGTATAGCGATCAACAGTAAAATAAATGTTGTGATGAGCGCTAGCTTAAAGGTTAATATGATGGGTCCCCATTCCATTAATTAGAAAGCATTATTTCGTTGTCTTTTACGAAAGCAAATATTTCATCTTTTTCATTCAGTTCCATAGATTGCAATACTTGTGTTGTGATGATGGCGTGTAATTTCTCTGAAAGGTAGTTTAAGTAGACCTTACTCAGTATGCTTCCTTCTTCTATCTTGTCGATCGTACAATGAAATACATTAGAAAGGCTAGTTGGTATTTCCTTTGACTTAGAAAGAATGATTTCAGTTTCTTTAAAATGCAGGGAAACTGCTTTTCCAACTTCCAGATAATCCGCTGATCCTATTTTTTCAATCACTAAGCTAGTGAAAACATCTGTTTCAATGCTTATCGAAACCAAGCAGATATGACCTTGGTTTTGTATTGCTGATATGTTGCCTTTAAGAATGTTCATTCAGGAATAGTATATCCGTAGGATTTTAAAATTTTCTGGGCTTTGTTTGAAAATAGGAATTTATAAAATTTTTCTGATCCCATCTTAGGCTTCTCATTTCTTTTAATCAAAACTACGCCTTGTTCAATTGGTGAATAGGATTCTTTTGGAAGAACGCTCCAATGTCCTTTGTTTTTCATATTTGGCGATAAAACTACTGACTTGGCTGTGAACCCATAGTCCGCAGTTTCGGAATAAATAAATTGATTAACCTGAGATATACTTTCTCCAAAAACTAATTTGGGGCTTGTTTCAGAATGGATATTGAAATGTTTAAGGGCTTCTTGAGCTGCTTGGCCATAAGGTGCTAGCTTGGGATTGGCTAAGGCTATATGCTGGGTTGTATTTTTGATCAAATCTTTAATAGTGGGAGTTTCTTCTGCCTTAAGTGTCCAAAGTACCAATTCACCCAATGCATATACTTTGGGTTGAGCAACTGTCAGGCCTGACCGATGAACTTCGTTAGGATATTTTAGATTAGCTGATATAAATACATCATAAGGAGCTCCTTCTTTTATTTGAGCAGTAAGTTTTCCTGAAGAGCCTATAATTATATTACATTGGATCCCTGTTTCATGGGTGAAAGCTTTTCCTATTTCCTTCATAGCAAACTGTGCATTAGCAGCTGTTGCAATGTTGAGTGATTGCTCTTGATGATTGGAGCAAGACCAGAATAAAAGGATTGATAATAAGAAGATATAGTGTTTCATTCGATTGGTTTTGTAATACCTATCGCAAAGTACGGAGTATTTTGGAAATTAGAGCATGACAGTTATCAGTTATTCGTAAGCAAAAAAAATCCCCTTCTGGAAAACCAAAAGGGGATTGTATGATATAATAAAGAGAATTAGTCTTTTAAGATAGATCTTGAAATAACGATCTTTTGGATCTCAGAAGTACCTTCATAGATTTGAGTGATTTTAGCATCTCTCATCAAACGCTCAACATGGTATTCTTTTACGTATCCATATCCACCGTGAACCTGAACAGCTTCAGTAGCAATTCTCATGGCGTGGTCTGCAGCAAATAACTTTGCCATAGCTCCTGTTTTGTCGAAGTTGATACCGTTGTCTTTTTGCCATGCAGCTTGTAAACAAAGTAATCTTGCAGCTTCTACTTCAGTTGCCATATCAGCCAATTTGAAAGCGATCGCTTGGTGTTCACAGATTGGTTTACCAAATGATTTTCTTTCTTTAGAATAAGCAGTGGACATTTCCAATGCACCTGAAGCTATACCCAATGCTTGAGAAGCGATACCGATACGACCACCAGAAAGAACTTGCATAGCAAATTTAAATCCAAATCCATCTTCACCAATACGGTTTTCTTTAGGGAGCTTTACATCCGTAAACATCAAAGAATGTGTATCAGAACCACGGATACCCATTTTGTTTTCTTTAGGTCCTACAACGAAGCCTTCCATACCTTTTTCTACGATAAACGCATTGATACCTCTGTGTCCTTTTTCAACATCAGTTTGAGCAATTACGATATAAGTAGAAGCAGTATTACCATTAGTAATCCAGTTTTTTGTACCGTTCAATAGGTAGTGATCACCCTTGTCAATAGCAGTAGTGCTTTGAGAAGTAGCATCAGATCCTGCTTCTGGTTCAGAAAGACAAAAAGCACCAATATGCTCACCGGTGGCAAGTTTAGTTAGGTATTTTTGTTTTTGCTCTTCAGAACCGTATTTTTCAAGTCCCCAACAAACCAATGAATTGTTTACAGACATAACAACAGCTGCAGAAGCATCTACCTTTGCAATTTCTTCCATTGCTAGTACATAAGAAACGCAGTCCATTCCTCCACCGTTATATTTAGGGTCTACCATCATTCCTAGGAATCCTAGTTCACCCATTTTTTGGATCTGTTCAGTAGGAAATGTTTGATTTTCATCACGCTCTATTACCCCTGGTAGAAGTTCCGTTTGTGCAAAATCTCTTGCAGCGTCACGGATCATGATTTGCTCTTCGCTAAGTCCGAAATTCATAAGATATCTTTTTGGATTTGAAACTAAATTTTTTGCAAA
>MAAC01010458.1_pt1 | contig 50441 bp, 46 predicted proteins | sample 1115981 | NCBI WGS metagenome assembly MAAC01 (sample SAMN04961126, study PRJNA320927) | seawater metagenome | isolation source: sample BD02T64 sea water enriched with oil for 64 days | place: USA:Gulf of Mexico | collected 2013-07-27 | reverse complement strand
CCTTTCCCTAAAATCCGCACATACTTTGCAAAAGGATGTTCCTGCACACTGAAACCTATCTGTTATTGAACCAGCGACTATGATAAGCAGCACACCCGCACAAAGCAATTTATAGTCACGACTGAGTAAATATTTTACGCTGCTTCAAGCTTGCGCCTTACCCTATGGATTCTGGGTAGGTATAATTGCTTTAAACTGACAAGCGTGCGGATTTGACTGCGCCGAAGATCAGTAAAAATTCTGAGAGTCGATAATGGCGGCAACTGACAACTGGCCATAACAAATTATCTGAGCAGCTCTCCTATACAAGACCGTCACATAACCACAGGCAATACTGCATGTCTCGCAATAAGATTCAATTCGGCCGCCCAAAAAGCCGCAAAGTTAAACTTTCTGAACTCAACCTGGATATTGACAATCTCAGCCTCGAAGGCCGGGGGGTCGCTAAACATGCTGGCAAAACTATTTTTGTCGATGGCGCCCTGCCAGGAGAAAATGTACGAGTCAAGATCACTAAACAACACAAGAGTTACGACGAGGCAAGTATTGTAGATATCCAATCTGCATCCCCTGCGCGCATAACTCCAGCATGCCAGCACTACAATCACTGCGGAGGCTGCCAGCTGCAACACTTAGCCCCCTCTGCGCAAATACAACACAAACAGAGCGCAGTGTTATCACTGTTGCAGCATATGGCTAAAATTATCCCTGTAGAGATAGCAGATCCGCTGCGCGCGGATGCATTTAACTATAGGCGCAGCGCCAGAATTGGCGTCAACAGACTCAGCCAAAGCGGAACTGTTATAGTCGGCTTCAGACGCCGTCACAGCAGCAAGTTGCTACAAATTTCCAAGTGCATTGTGCTACCTGAGTATTTGAGCGGCCTATTTGATCAACTGCGCAGCACCTTAGAACAGATTGAAAACGCCAAGGCCATCACTCACATTGAGTACCTGCAAGGGGATGATTGCGGCGCACTGACCTTTAGATGCAAAGCTACCCTGTCAGCAAAATCTCAGGCACTACTGTCAAATATGCTGAAAAAATTCAAGCTACAGGGCTTCCTCAGATATGATCGGGGCATAGAGCCACTGGCAGGTAATAGCGCAGCGCTGAGTTATAGTATCAATGAGTTGCAACTGAATTTTGAGCCCGGTGACTTTTTACAAGTCAATGCAGCCGTTAATCGGCAGATGGTTGACCGGGCAATGGACTGGTTAGTATTGAATGACACAGATCATGTGCTTGACTTATTTTCCGGCTTAGGTAATTTTTCTCTGCCGATCGCCAACAAAGTGGCACAGCTAGTCGGGGTTGAGGGTAGTGACACTATGGTGCAGCGCGCCACCGGCAACGCCACCAATAACAACATCGATAACTGCCGTTTTTATCAAAGCGATTTAAGTGTCGACATCAAAAATCATCCCTGGTTTGCGCAATCCTATAACAAGATCATTCTCGATCCGCCGCGCAGCGGTGCACAACAGTTAATCCATAACCTAATTAAAGGTAATGGCAATAGCGAGGGGCAAAGCCCCAGCCATATTTTATATATTGCCTGCGACCCCAGCTCTCTCGCTCGCGATGGTCAGCTACTGACCTCTCTGGGCTATCAAATGCAAAAGTTCTGTGTCATGGATATGTTCCCCAATACCGCTCACATAGAAGCTATGGCCCTTTTTTGCAAAATCACTGAGCAGCCTAAAGCGCGCAGAGCCAGCAAGTTGATTCCCCATTGATCAATGTTATTCATCAGGATCAAGACTTATTAGTGGTCGAAAAACCTCATGATCTACTCTCTGTTCCCGGGCGCGGTCCTGACAAACAGGACTGTCTGATCAGCCGCTTAGTCGAGCAAGGTTTTCACAGTGCATTGATAGTACATCGTCTTGATTACGCTACCTCTGGTTTGATGGTGATCGCTTTGAATAAAGCCACTCACAAAGCCCTGAGCAATTTATTCCAAAACCGAGCAGTAGAGAAGAGCTATCAGGCATTAGTCGCTGGTAGCACTGTATATGACAGCGGTGAGGTAGACCAGCCACTGCGCTGTGACTGGGAAAATCGCCCTCTGCAAATAGTCGATTATGAGTGGGGAAAAAGAGCCACTACTCACTGGCAGGTATTAGCGCGCGATGCCGATCACACCCGGCTATTACTGCGCCCCGAAACCGGTAGGTCGCATCAATTACGCGTGCATATGCAATGGCTAGGGCACGCCATTTGCGGCGATAGATTTTATGCCGAGCCACTGGGGTTATCCCTTTCGCCACGTCTGTGCCTGCACGCGCAGAGTTTAGCTTTTACTCACCCCAGCAGCGGCGCTAAGATACAGTTTCATTCAGATTGTCCATTTTAAACACCCCGCCAGGTTTGCTAGTCCCGCCAGAATCCATAACGCTAGCGGTTTACTGGCGATCTTTTTTCAGCAAAAAAAAAGCCCTCATAATTTGAGGGCCTTCACTGATTTTCTCTGTGCTCTTTAGTCGCTTTCTCTATTGAGCTTTTTCGATTAAGCCTTTTCGATTAAACCTTTTCGATTAAACCATAGTCGCGATCAAGTATTTCAATGATCTCGGCTTTTGGGTCTGCCGGCACTTGTACTGCTTTACCGGTAATCGTTTTCGCTATGCTGGTATAAGTCTCACTGACCTGCAAAATATCGGCTTCACTGAGCAAGAACTCTGCGGCCATCGCCTTGCGCTCAGACATTTTATCTTTGTCTAATAAAAGTTGCGGGTCAGGGACTGAGTTTAGCAGCATCTGACGGAACCCCTCCTTCGAGTTCTCTACTATATTGCCCTGTTGGTAAGCCTTAGCATCCCAAATTCTCGAAGAGTCAGGAGTCCCCACTTCATCGATATAGATTAATTCATCATTGCCCTGCAAATCTTTGACGTAGCCAAACTCAAACTTGGTATCTACAAAAATCTGCTCTACCTCAGCCAATTGCTCGGTGATCAAGTTAAAACCTTCGGTCAGTAGTTTCTCATAGAGATCAACATCGGCTACGCTATTAAATTTAAATGCCTTAAGGTTGTTAACGATGTTCTCCCGGGAGATGTTTACATCATCTACTTCTGGAACCTCGCTAACGCCGCAAATAATACCTTTGGTAGAAGGAGTAATTAGCAGCTCTGACAACTTTTGATTAGACTGCAAGCCCTCTTCTAAGTCGATACCACAGAAATCTCTGGTGCCTTTAGAGTATGCGCGCCACATACTGCCAGTAATGTAATTGCGGGCGATTGCTTCAACCATCACCGGCTGGGCCTGACGTACAATCCAGATATAGGGATGAGGTACGTCAACAATGTGATTTCCCGCCAGTCCCGCATCATTGAAAGACTTAAACCAGTGAGCGGAGATAGCATTCAACGCTGCGCCTTTACCTGGGACACCCTTTAAGTTGTTCTCGCCACTCCAGATACATTCAAATGCAGAAATTCGATCACTGATAATCATTATTGCCAAAGCGGTATCTTCGGCAATTGGGTAACCCTTTTCACGGATCAGCCGGCTGCTATCCTCTGGGGTAAGCTTGTATACAGATCTCACTTTGCCACTGTGAACTTTGCCACTGACCCTAATAGCCAGGTCGTCATTCACATCCATTACTTTATAAGCGCTCATTGGTTCTCCAGTTCAAGATTATCTCTAAATTTAAATTATCTGATTAACATTGGCAGAGCTGTGCCATGTTTGTATTTGTTCGACTTACATCGTCAGTATTATTCAGTATGGCTCAGTGCAGCTGGTGATATTTCTCGCTACAAACAAAACACCCACATAAAGTGGGTGTCTGTGGCCTGGCTAATTTTTATGCTCTTGGGATACTGTCTTTAATTACCCAGAGTAATTCTTCTGCAGGTACTGAAGGTGCTTCTAGTCCTTCTCTATCTAGTACGGTGATGAATGTGGCATTACCACGATGCGTCAGTCTCAACCTATAACCGGCCGTCATCTCATACATATTAGTGACAGAGTTGAAAAAGCCTTTATTGAAACCTTCATTGAAGTTGTAAACCACTTTACCGCCCAGCCAAACTTTAAAGCCTTCCTGGTTAGCGGGGTGTTCTGGATCACTCAGGCCTATTTCTTTGCTGGAACTGACCTGCCCGGTGGCGCTGTAGTTCACATCATTGCCGGCAGAGTCCTTACCTTTATCATCATCGCTACCAAATCCAAGAGACGACAAGGTCAGTGGCCCGCGATCACCGTGTAGCCATTCAACAAATGAACGACTATCTTCCTGTCTTGGAGACAGCGAGGTAAAAGTCAGATAAAAAGTTCCTGCTTTACGGTCTTTAGTGCCCACATCAATACTGTTGGCCACTAAAGATCGATCAACTAAACTCCAGGCACTGCTCATGCTGCCAGAGATTTTCAGCGCCGGTTTGCCATTGGCGTTGCGACCAAACAAAACCAAGCCATCGCGTTGCTGGCGTTTAAAGTTACTGGCCAGCAGACCATTATTTAAACTGCCGTTGGTCGCTTTGCTCATAAAGCGTAGCAATTCGTACAACATATCTGTTTTGTATGATAAATTTTTCGATTCGTTAGCCCAGTCGATACTCTCTACCTGCTGATCTATTGGATAACGTACGTGGGCCATACTAAGAACGGTACGTTGACTATCCGCTTCATCCCTTTTTAACTGGATTCTGATCTTGTTTTTGTTGTCACCTTTGATATTTTGAAAGGTAAGCTTTTTAAACCAAGTATCAACCGCGCCGCTCTTATCTGCCTTGACAGTAATCCAATCACTTTCAATGACACCCTGCTGAGGATCAATATTAGAAAGACCTAAGTTATTGAACTCCATAAACTGCTGAGCTTTTGGCCAAATAGCATTAATAGGCGCATCGACTATTAATACTTTAACACTGCCCTGCTGTTTAAAATTAACGGTCTCAGTACCTGAATCCGCGTAAAAATATTCGGGGCGTGTAATATTGTCAATCGGCGCTGTTTGGGCTAACTGACGCTGCGGAATGTCCATTGCATCTTGAGTTTGTTTTGCCTGTAAATGCGTGGGTATTTTTAACCGCTGACTTTTCTCTGCGTCTTGATATTCTTTAGAGCGATCGTGGATTAACCCACTTTCGCCGTAAAGCGCATTATCAGATAGAGAGCTACAGCCTGCTAACAAACTAGTACAGAACAACGCCAAAACACTGGCACTTCGCAGCGATCGATTAGTAACTGATGCCACTGCCTGGTCTTGCACAACAAGGCGCTCAGTGATTACTTGATGGTTATTATTATTCATCTGCTGATCTCTCATACATCCTCTAACTTTTTCAGATAATACATTAAATATGTGGCTAAACGAGTTTGCAGTCGAGCATCGCAGCCTTAAGCGGCGCACGATATTGCTCAGAGAGCGGCGTCAGTGGCAATCGAATGCCATTACCCATTAGGCCTAGCTGAGCCACAGCCCATTTGACTGGTATCGGGTTAGATTCGGTAAACAATTGATTGTGCAGCGTCATCAAAGCATCATTCAGCTCTCTGGCCTTGTGAGCATCACCAGATATGGCCACTTCACAAAGCTCTGACATCAATTTAGGGGCGACATTTGCGGTCACTGAGATGTTACCCTGACCACCAGCAAGCATCAATTCAACTGCCGTTGCGTCATCCCCAGAATAGACAGCGAAACCATTGGGAGCATTTTTGACCAGAGATCGGTTACGGGCCACATCGCCAGTTGCATCTTTAATTCCGATAATATTGGCTACATCCCTGGCCAGGCGCAATGTGGTCTCTTCACTCATATCCGCAATGGTACGACCCGGAACATTGTAAAGTATCTGCGGTATATCCACAGCTTCTGCAATAGCTTTAAAATGCAGATACATGCCCTCTTGCGTCGGCTTGTTGTAGTAAGGTACTACCGAAAGACAGGCATCCACTCCTAACTGTTTAGCCGCTTTTGATAGCTCAATTGCCTCTTGTGTATTATTCGCCCCAGTGCCTGCAATGACCGGAATCCTACCTGCAACGACATCTACTACCCGCTTGATCACTTCGCAGTGTTCGCTAGGGCTAAGAGTCGCTGACTCACCGGAAGTTCCGACAGCAACAATAGATTTAGTACCGTTTTGTAGATGAAATTCAATTAGCTTGTCCAGAGACGCCCAATCGACATCGCCATTTTCTTTCATGGGGGTAACGAGTGCAACAATACTACCGGTAATCATTTTTATCTCCGTTTCTGATGTCCGAACTGCGTCGACACCACAATGCTTTATATAGGTTATTCACTAGTAACGATATAGGTTACTCACTAGTAACGATGATGGTTACTCACTAGTAACTAAAATAGGTTACCCAGCAAGTCACTGGTACTTTTCAATGGAATCCGGTTATGTAGCGCATCTTGCAGTCAACCGAATATAGGTAATCTAGCGTAAATATTAGCTAGCAGCTAAAAGTACCTCAGTTTAGTGGTCGCTATTCTATAATAGAATGCGGGTCAATGAGTAGTCATTGCCTGCATTTTTTGCCAATGCATCACCCCTGCTGTGGATTTGCCCGCCAGGGAAGTTTTACATTGTTAATAAAAGTGTTCTTTAGCGCCTTATTCGCTGTACTATGCTGTGGCGATAACGCTACCCCTTTAACATTCAAGTATCTGATTTGGAGATATTAATGACATTATCTGTCGGTGATACAGCCCCACTATTCAATTGTAAAAATCAAGCGGGTGAAGACATTTCTCTGGGAGCACTGCAGGGGAAAAAAGTAATTTTGTACTTCTACCCTAAGGACTCTACCCCGGGTTGTACCGTGCAAGCGTGTAACTTACGTGATAATTTTGACACTTTAAGCTCACAGGGCTATGTGGTACTAGGCGTCAGCAGCTGTTCAGAAAAGAGACACAACAATTTCATCGAGAAAAACAACCTGCCGTTCGATTTGTTGATGGACCAAGAACAACTACTGCAAAATGCCTACGGCGTATGGCAGCTGAAGAAAACCTTTGGCAAAGAATACATGGGCACCGTAAGAACGACTTTCGTCATCGATGAGCAAGGCCTAATAGCGCAGATCATCAACAAAGTAAAAACTAAAGAGCACTGGCAGCAAATAGGCCAATAACAACAGACACCTAACCAGAAACACTACATAGACGACTGTATAAAAACACAGTACTATGCGTTTATCCAGTTTTTGCGTTAGGTTGAACTTTGTCAGGGCTTATACCTCAAAGCTGTTTATCGACAAAATTAACAATCTAATTGGGAGTTAAAACTATGCTCAAAGCGGGAAGTACCGGAAACGTAATAGCGGCACTGTGTAATGTGTTTTTTCCAGGTCTTGGGCAACTGATTCAGGGTCGGCTATTTCTGGCGTTGTTTATCTTCATTACTGTTACTGTAGGCTACTGGTTTTGGTTTTTAGTCTTTCCTGCGATATTCGCCGCTTTAATACATCTGTTTAGTATTCTAAACGCGGCAACCTACAAGAGAGATTAAGCAACACCTGGCAATTTCTGGACCCAATTTTGTTCGATAAACCTAGGGAGAATTTTATGTCTCAGACAAGAAAAGCCAGCGGTCATTGTATGTGCGGAGCAGTCTCTATCACTGCACAGAAAATGAATACAGAAGTAAGTATCTGCCACTGCAGTATGTGTATTAATTGGGGTGGACCTTTACTGGCGACTCACTGCGGCAGTGAAGTACAGATAGAACCCGCAGAGAAAGTCAGCAGATACAAATCATCTTCATGGGCTGAACGCGGCTTTTGCACTGACTGCGGTACCCACTTGTTTTATCATATGCCTGAGAGCAAAGAGTACATTGTGCCGATTGGTCTGTTACAGCAGTCACAACAACAGATTAAGGTTACAAGTCAGATTTTTATCGACGAAAAGCCTGATTACTACGACTTTGCAAATCAGACCAAGAACATGACCGGGGCACAGATATTCGCCATGTACGCGCCCAAGGAAAATTGATACTTCTCATCTAGATATACGCAGCTGCTGGCTGCGTTTTTTTGCCGAATTTCAACTCGTAACACCTTCATCACCCAACCAAATTGTCAGCTACAACTCTTCAAGATATCCCCAGCGATCAACAGCCAATTAGTGTCCGGCAATAACACTGTGCAACACACTCATATCTCTAATGCTCATGACTCCCGCAGGCACTGAATGTATTCCTTGGGGATCGTACAGTATCGGTTTCATTCCAGCTGCCTGAGCGGCAGCTATCCCCAGTAAACTATCTTCTACCAGAGCACACTGATCCGGGGAAAAACCCATCTGGGATGCTGCATGCAGAAATATACCGGGATCAGGTTTCCAGGAATCTATCTCATAGGAGCTGTAAATATTGCCCTCAAAGAATTTATGCAGACCGGTAATAGACAAGGCACTGTGAATTTTTTGCCGCGGGCCGCTGGAGGCGACACATTTAGCCAGATTTAATTTCGCCAACATCCGGGCAACGCCCGCACAAGCTTTTAATTCTTTGTTAAAGAGCTGATCAACTAAAATACGATAATCGGCTGCAAAACCATCGCCTAATTGTATATTGTGTTCAGCCTCAATACTTTGTAAAATTGTGGCCAGTTTACCGCCACGATACTTGTGTAACAGCTGTTCTACTGGTTCCTGCACCGAGTATTCTCGCAATTTCATGTGCAGAGCGTGATTACACAGATATTCGCTATCGACTAAGGTACCATCACAGTCGAAAATAATACATTTGATCATACTCATAGTTTGCCATCATAACTTTCAATTATCAGACTTTATACTAGCACCAATTTTCAACATCCTATATTAGCTTTGAGGAGCATTATTGATCAGTGAATGAGTAACAATTAAAACTTAAAAAAAATCAAAACTTAAGCTGTTGCTCAATAACATTTTTATACATTAATGCTGCTAATTAAGTGCACTATTAGTATCAATTAATATTAGGTTGCAATACTTTCAGACGAGAATAGGTAATAATTGGCTGTGGAAGGAATCCAATAAAAGTATAACTAAATGGAATTAATAAATAATGACCTGCCTTAACAAATTACAATTTGCTCTAGATAAACAAGCTCCTAACATCCTTTCTATCACTACTTTACACGGCGATATCCAGCTATCTGCCAGTATGCGACAAGCATTACAGGTAGCCCTAAACAAAATCATCAACTCCGAGATAACACAACAAAAACAGCAGCTTAAAGAATAAAATATCACTTGGAATTTAATTTTGATCCCTGTTGCAGCTATATTTTTTAGGCACAAAAAGCGAGAGCCCTGTCGGACTCTCGCTTGCGTATCTTTATCCGCTAGCTAAAAGTTTTATGCGACCACTTTTACCGCTTTTATTTCACTGCGACTGACGGCTGTCAACAGCGCTTGCAAGGTTGCTCTGGAGCTGTCTTCGGCTTGTGCAACCCCTGTAAATTCAACATTATCGATCAGTACCTGAATACAGGCCAAAGCCTGCGCGTCAGTACCACTGCCTATCGCGTGTTGATCGTACTGTAGAACTTCGATTTCGCACTGATACTGCCTGGTTAATGCATCACAGATTGCCTCTAGAGCGCCTGCGCCAGCACCGTTATAGTGCCTGTCGATAAAACTAAACTTGGCACTCACCTGATCTTCTTCGGTATGTAAGTCATAGCTCTGCAACTGCCACTGACTCTTAACAGCAACAAAGTGGCTATCGTAGATAGACTTGATATTTTTAGGTGAAATTTCAACCTTTTGCTCTTCCGCCGCACGCTGTACTAACTTGCTTAAAGTAGCATGCATCCACTTAGGCAGCTCAATACCGTAGTCTCGCTCAAGCACTAGGGCCACTCCACCTTTACCGCTCTGGCTGTTAATCCGTACTACCGCCTCGTACTCTCGACCTATGTCTCTAGGATCAATCGGCAGGTAGGCCACTTGCCAGTGCTGCAACTTATGCTCCTGGTGGAAATTAATTGACTTGCGAATTGCATCTTGATGACTGCCGGAGAAAGCGGTGTATACCAATTCTCCCGCCCATGGGTGCCTTGCGGCAACCGCCAATTCAGTACAGTATTCAACCACTTCAATTATTTCGATTATATCCGACAGATCTAACTTAGGATCAATGCCCTGGGAGTACAAGTTCATCGCCATGGTCACTATGTCCATGTTACCGGTGCGCTCGCCGTTGCCGATCAAAGTACCTTCAATTCTATCGGCACCCGCCATCACTCCCAACTCGGCGGCGGCAACGCCACAGCCGCGGTCATTATGGGTATGCAACGAGATTCTCACGGCTTTACGCTGTGCCAAATTACGGCAAAAATACTCAATTTGGTCTGCGTAAACATTCGGGCTAGTCATCTCGACCGTAGAAGGCAAGTTAATGATTATACGTTTTTCATCAGTACCGAACACGGGTAACCACTGCTCTATCACTGCATCACAAACTTCTACCGCGTAATCCATTTCTGTGCCGGTAAAACTCTCTGGAGAGTATTGGAAATGCCAGTGGGTGTGTGGATATTTAGCCGCATAATCTCTGACCAAGATAGCACCTTGAACCGCAATATCTTTTATCTGCGCTTCATCTTTGGCAAATACCTGCTGACGCTGTACCACAGAGGTGGAGTTATAGACATGCACTATGGCCTGTTTTACCCCCGCTAAGCTCTCATAAGTGCGAGAAATCAAATCTTCGCGTGCCTGAGTTAGTACCTGAATAGTAACGTCATCGGGAATTTTGTCTTCTTCAATCAACTTGCGTACAAAATCGAAGTCAGGTTTAGAAGCTGATGGAAATCCCACTTCAATTTCTTTAAAGCCCAACTTAACCAGCAGATCAAACATTCTACTTTTTTGTTCAACATTCATCGGCTTTACTAGCGCCTGATTACCATCGCGCAGATCCACACTGCACCAATCAGGTGCTTTGGTGATACTTTTATCAGGCCATGTGCGGTCGGTTAATTTAATAGTTTCAAAAACTTTATATTTGCGATGATCAAACATTTGATTGCCTATGGTTAGCAAGGGTAAGTTGAAATAGATCGCAGTAAACTGCGATCATTTTTACGCCGGGTCAGCGGGAGAACAATAAATTATCAAAGGTAGTGATAATTGCCTTTGCAACTGGTTGGTTGAAAAGTTTGAAACTTGTCCTGGGTTTCCTATGCGTTGTCTGGCTTGTGGCCTTGAACATGGATCTATTATAGGAAAGACTCTGCGCAATATCCGATCTAAAAAACAGTATATTAATACATTTGCGCAATAAAACCTAAGAAGATAAACTTAAAACCTAGTATTTTTTGCTAAGGGTGATTAGTTAATGAAAAACAACCTCAATATTGATCGTTTTGATTTAAAAATATTGCGCGAGTTGCAGCGAGATGGCGGACTGTCTAACCAAGATTTAGCAGAGAAAGTAGGGCTGACCGCTGCCCCGTGTTCCAGACGGGTAAAAAACCTCGAAGATAACGGTATAATCAAAGACCGGGTGATCCGTATCAACGAGGAGGCTTTATCACTGAAGTTATTCGCCATATTACACATCAGTATGGACAAACATATTCCCGAGCGCTTTGCAGAGTTCGAGCGGGTTATCAGCACCTTCGAAGAAGTGATCGAGTGCTATTTAATCACGGGTCACGACGCAGATTACCAACTAAAAATTGCAGTGCCTGACATGGACAGATACCATGATATTCTGCTGGGTAAAATCACCCGAATCAAAGGGGTAAGCGGGGTAAAATCGGCATTTATTATGCGCAAAATTGTCGAAACTACCGCTTTGCCACTAAATTATACGCAACCCTGATCTGTTAATTTAACAGCGCCCTGTAGGGCAACATAAGATTACTGCCGCGTCGGGCCTCTGGCTAAATTGATTGGAAAGTTAATCAACTCTGAATCCAATACCCTTTTGAGACAGTATCTAGCTACAGCGCATAATAAAACAATACAGCAGCACAATTGTCTGGTCAAACTAAGGAAAACGCAATGCCATCAATAATTTCTCCTGTCATAAGTTTACTAATTACCTTGTGGGTAGCTAAGGTATTTTTACTGTCCCTGCCTTACAAATTCACTAACCACCCTGACACTGTGCACATATTCAGCACTATTGGTCAGTGGATGAGTGACACTATTGACACAGGGCTGGGAGATTTTTTCGGCAGCTACGGAGCTTACATAGTAGGGTCTGTTGAATTAATCGCTTCCAGCATACTACTGATTGCCAGCATCAGCTGGATTCTGGTAACAGTTAAAGTGTTAAAAGACGCCTCTTTTTATCGCCAGTGGTATGTCGTTGGAGGGCTATTATCCTCAGCCATCATGAGCGGTGCCGCTTTTTTCCACTTAGTAACGCCACTGGGCGTAGAAGTTTTACACCAGGGGAAAAGTGACGGCGGATCACTGTTCTACGCGGCAGTGTCGATACTGCTGTTGGGCCTGCTATTGGCATTTATTAACAGAGCGCCGCAAAGCAGCCTGCAGTAATTTGTTAGCCCGAAACCTATCCCAGTATTTCGGGCCACTCGGCCATCTAAGCTCAGACTGAGCCAGTCTCCTCAACAGTAATTTGCAGCAGATTCGTATACAGGATTTCAATGAAGAAAATTATAATCATTGCCCTCGCTATCGCCATGGCGATATTTTTTTATCAGATGGACTTAGATCAATACTTAAGCCTGCAAGGGATTAAAAATAGTCAGGCGCAATTTTCTCAGTTATACACTGAACAGCCTGTTTTAGTCGCCTTAGTGTATATCGCACTGTATATATTTATCACCGCTCTCTCTATACCCGGTGCAGCTGTACTAACCCTAGCCGGTGGGGCTCTGTTTGGTCTTTTTTGGGGCACTATTATCGTCTCTTTTGCATCCACTATAGGTGCAACATCGGCTTTTTTAGTAGCACGATTTCTGCTCAAAGATTCAGCCCAAAAGCGCTTCGCTGACAAACTTAAAGCAATCAATCAGGGAGTAGAACGCGAGGGAGGCTTCTATTTGTTTACCTTGCGTCTGGTGCCGCTGTTTCCTTTTTTTATGATCAATTTAATGATGGGTTTAACCCCGATACGCGCTGTCACTTTCTATTGGGTTAGCCAGTTGGGTATGTTAGCTGGCACAATTGTCTACGTAAATGCAGGCACTCAGCTGGGGCAGATAGAGAGCCTATCTGGAATACTCTCACCGCCACTGTTGTTCTCCTTCATTCTATTAGGTATTTTCCCATTATTGGCGAAGAAAATTACCGGTCACTTGCAAGCCAAAAAGGTTTTCGCTAAATGGCAAAAACCGAAGTCTTTCGATCGTAATATTGTAATCATAGGTGCGGGTGCCGCAGGCTTAGTTAGCTCTTATATTGGCGCTGCAGTGAAAGCCAAAGTAACTTTAGTCGAAGCACATAAAATGGGTGGTGACTGTTTAAACTATGGCTGTGTGCCCTCCAAGGCGCTGATAAAAAGCGCTAAAGTGGCACAGCTAATGAGCAACAGTAAAGACTACGGCCTGTATTATCCTACTGACACTCAGCACCCTGCCGATTTTAGTTTTAAACAAGTGATGCAGCGGGTGCAGCATATGATCCGCCAGGTTGAGCCACACGACAGCATTGAGCGCTACAGCAGTTTGGGTGTTGATGTAGTGCAAGGTTACGGCAAGATCATCGATCCCTGGACAGTAGAGATCAAAAAAGAGGATGGACAAACTCAGCGCTTAACTACTCGCTCTATCATTATCGCCGCTGGCGCCAAACCTGTTGTTCCGGATATCCCAGGACTCACTGAGTGTGGCTACCTAACCAGCGATACTATGTGGGAGGCACTTGCAGAGCATGACAAAACTCCAGAGCGCATCATCTTTCTCGGCGGCGGACCGATAGGCTGCGAGTTGTCGCAGAGTTTCGCCCGTCTGGGTAGCAAGGTATGGCAAATAGAAAAACACCAACGTTTAATGCGCCGTGAAGACCCTGAAGTGTCAGAGATAGCCAGAACTGTACTGCAAAAAAGTGGCGTGCAAGTACTGACCGAACACCAGACACTGCGCTGCGAAAAACGCCCTGAGGGTAAGTTCCTCATTTTACAACACCAAGGTAAAGAGCTAAGCCTGCAATTTGATGTACTGATCTGCGCAGTGGGACGCAGCGCCAGGCTCTCTGGCTACGGTTTGGAAGAGCTGGGGATAGATACTAAAAGCACCGTTATTACCAATGATTATCTACAGACTATCTACCCTAATATCTATGCCGCAGGCGACGTAGCGGGCCCCTTCCAGTTTACCCACACAGCCGCTCATCAAGCGTGGTACGCAGCTGTAAATTCACTGTTTGGTGAGTTTAAAAAATTCAAAGTAGATTATTCGGTGATTCCCTGGACGACTTTTATCGATCCTGAGGTCGCCAGAGTAGGACTCAACGAGCAGCAGGCCAAAGAGCAAAACAAAGCCTATGAAGTCACTGTTTTTGATATTGGGGAACTGGATCGCGCTATCGTTGATGGCAGTACTACAGGCTTTGTCAAAGTGCTTACTGAACCGGGTAAGGATAAGATACTCGGCGTCACTATTGTCGCAGCTAACGCCGGTGAGTTATTGGCCGAATATGTACTGGCCATGAAACATAATCTGGGGCTAAATAAAATATTGGGCACCATCCACACTTATCCGACCATGTCTGAAGCCAACAAATACGCCGCCGGCGTCTGGAAAAAAGCCCATGCCCCACAAAGAGTGCTAGCCTGGCTAGAAAAATTTCACCGCCGTAAATTAGGCTAAGACACCGATAACTAGCTGTAGATACGTTTGCAGCTAGCTATTTAGCCCGATCAAACATCAACATTGTCTACTTTATATCTTACGACTCGCTACTTACTACTTACTACTTACTACTTACTACTTACGACTAGCGCATAGCGCTTAGCGCCCTCTATACTATTATCATCTGACTGGCAGTTTTACTGAATCCAAGCCTGCTGCGCTTTCGTATAAATACATAACAATAGATAACAACATTTTCTGATCATAGAAAACAACTTACTTCTCCCGAAAATTCATTGCCTTAATAAGTTACCAGCGAGTAAAATAGCCGCTTAATATGCTTGTATCTGCAAATAGCTTTGGGAGCAAGTCAGTCACTACAAGGATACTTTATGCTGATTCGCATCTTGCTAGTCATCACATTCATCGTTAACTGTATCAGTCGTTTTAAAGGGCCGTGGAGATATTTCCAGATAAATGCCGCGCATTTTAATGACCAGTTAGGGATTTACTCGAAAAATGACATCGATGCAAACATTCCCAACACTTGGCGGTTGCCCCAGGCGATTGATGACGGCTTATTTATTCCTCAGAACTTTCCGGTCTTTGTTAAACCTGAGTGGGGGCAAAATGGTCAGGGGGTAAGGCGTGCCGACAACGCCAACGAGCTCAACTATATTCGCAACCATTGCATGAACTCTAAAACCGTTTACCTGATACAGCAGGCGGCAGTGCAAAGCAGCGAATTTGAAATCTTTTACATTCGCGATGCAAATCACCTGCAGCGCTACGCTACTTTAAGTGTTACTGAAACTTGTAACACCAGCGGTCAGGAACTGCCGGTTAACAGTGTCAATAACCAACATACCTATTACAATTCTGTGACACCCAAATTGAGCGTTACAGAACTGGATAATATTTGGCGCAGTATCGGCAGTATCGGCCATTATCAATTTGCCCGAGTGGGGGTGCGAGCAGATTCATTGCTGGCACTGCAACAGGGAGATTTTAAAGTGATAGAGATAAACTTATACCTACCGATGCCAATAAACCTGATGGATAACACTATCCCCTTCAAAGAGAAGTTGAGCTTTATTAAAAGCAGTATGAAGCACTTGGCAAAATTGCTGGATGTAATTCCCAAGGCTCAAACCAGCAAGCCTGTCTTTATAAAAAAAACCTTATTTCAACCTAGAACAAAGTGAGATTGTAAATGCTGGGATTAAAACAACGCCTGTACGCTTCTATTAGTAAACAATTCATGTCCGAGTGCAGCAGCTACAACTCACTGGAAGTACGCCGGGGGTGTCGTTCAAAAAAGCAGGCACGTGAAACCTTTGCCGCCAACAATGTTCCACACGCTAAAGGGAAAATATTTTTTGGCCCATTGGCCGCACATAGATTTGTTGCAGAACACGGCTTTCCAGTGGTCATAAAGCCTAATGTCAGCGGTTTTTCCCGCGGCAGTTATTTCCCAATCCGCAACTATAAAGAGCTCTATAAAGCCCTGTTTTTAGCTAAACTTTGGTGGCCCAGCACTGTTATAGAGCAGTATTTAGAAGGTAAGAATTACCGTGTGGTGGTTATTGAAGGAGAGCTGATGTCGGCCATTGAGCGCTTCCCGCCCACTGTAACCGGCAATGGCCAGGATAGTATTCGTCAACTGGCCAGCGATGAGAACAAAATGCGTGAGAAAATGGGCCTGTTTCCAACTATCCATCCTATTTTAGAGTCGGATCAAAGCATTAAACATCTGGCTAAGCAGGGACTGAGTTTTGATTCGATACCCGCAGAGGGTCAATCTGTCACCTTGTTTTATCGTATCGCCCTGGCCCCAGGCGGCACTATAAATACCATTGATAAAAGCACTATTGCCGAAGAAAACGTCGCCTTATTTTTAAACGTATTAAAGATGTTTAACGCTAACATCTTAGGCATAGACATTATTATGGAAAAAGGCCTTGATGTGCCGCATTCTGAGCAAAAGTGCATCATGCTCGAAGTAAATTCTCGCCCTTACCTGAAGATGCACGACGTACCGCGCAATGGCATGCGTGAAGACTTAAGCAGCTACTACCAAAAATTAGATAACCTACAAATTACTCAGTCCGATACCTTTTAACTAAAGCCTATGACAATCACAGCGGCAAAAGTACAGCAGCGGCAGTTTTATCTGTTTGTTTGCAGCCACTCTTTTTTGATCGGTCTGTTTCCTTTCTTCCTCCCTGTTTATCTGTATAAACAGGGCCTTGGCATGTCAGAAATCAGTTTCTTTATCGCCGCCAGCGCTGTCTCATTCAGCACTGGCATGTACGCCTGGGACCTGGTTAAATCCAGACTTAGCCCCAGAGCGCTACTGGCACTTTGTTATTTGTTAGAGTTAGTGATGGTGACTAGTGTTATCTATGCTGGTCCCAAAATACCCGAGCAGCACAGCTTAGCTTACCTGATAGCTGGTTGTTATGGCTTGTATCAATGCTTCTTTTGGACCACCCAAAGAGCACTGTTTATCCAGCGTAGCAGCAGCACTAATACCGGTGACAGGTACGGTAACTTCCAAATATTTGTTGTTGTCGCACTAAAAATCGGCGTTTTTATCGGTGGCTTCTTACTCGAACATGAAAACATACAGCTGTTGTTTATCATCTCTTTGCTGAGTATCTTATTGGGATTTTCAGTGGTGATGAAAATTCCCGGTCAACTCGAATGGCCTTTTTTACAGTGGCCCGCTGTCAGCCTGAGAAAAGTCGTCACTTTTAAAGATGCCTATAGATCCAAAGCAGTCTTTGCGCTGGATGGTTTTTTCTTATTTATCGAGAGTTTTTTCTGGCTGCTGTCACTGTTTTTAATACTCAAACAGAGTTTTATGCAGTTAGGCTTGATGATCATTGCCATCACTGTGATGTTGTCCGTGGTTTTCTTAGTACTAAAAAGCAGAATTGATAAAATGCCAGAACAACTAATCTACGCAATATCTGTCGTCGGTTACGGTATTTCATGGATATTGCGTGGCAACTTAGATGCGCAGTTATCACTATTCTCACAGTTTATCTATCTGTGCCTGATTGCTTTTTTAACCGCACTGTTTCGACTGGCATTTAACAAACGCTTTTATGATCTTGCAGTACACTACCCTAAAACACCTTATATACTGATGAAAAGTTACTATTCTCAGACGGCATTGATCTTGTTCTTTGGCATACTGGGATGGATATTTATCAACCAGCAGACGATCGAATCGCTCAACCTAGGCTACTGGCTGGCAGCGGCACTGACGCCTCTATATTTTATCTATAGGACGCGGAAAAAGTCAGAAGTCGGGAGTCGGGAGTCGGGAGTCGGATAATTTAGCTAATTGATAAAAATTTGCGTATTTTTCCAATAAATTTATTTTTGATCATTCGCTCTCTTTTAAAACGACTTCACAAATTCAATATATAACTATTACCTCTGGCACTTATAAATAAAACCCTGTAGTTTTTGGGCCTCTATTTCTCACTGTAAAAGTCATTTAAATCCTATGAGTAAAAATACTATTGCCTATCAGGGGTACGCTGGCGCCTATTCCCATTTATCTTGCACCAAAGCATTTCCAAAGATGCGCGCGCACGCCTGTGACAGTTTTGCCCAGGCTATGTTTATGGTTGAACGCGGCGAGGCACAACTGGCCATGATCCCGATTGAAAACTCAACCGCTGGTAGGGTTGAGGAAATCTACAGGCTAATGCCCAAGACCCACCTGCACATCATTCAGGAGCATTTTGAACCGGTAAACCACTGCCTTTTAGCCATTCCCGGCACCCGTATAGAGCAGTTAAAGACTGTTTCATCACATCCCCAAGCTCTGGCTCAATGTAATTCGGCGATAGTAGATTTAAACTTGCAGCAAATCGCTCATTTGGATACAGCCGGATCAGCAGAAGAATTAGCAACCACCAAATCCACTACACATGCGGCAATCGCCTCTAAATTGGCGGCACAACTATACGGTTTGCAAATTTTAAAAGAGAATTTTCAGGATATTTCAGGTAATACCACCCGCTTTATTATATTGGCTAAAGATAAAAACATTCCTCAGTACCAGAGCGATACAACCTTTATTACCACAATAATGTTTACTGTTAGAAACATCCCATCGGCCCTTTTTAAAGCGATGGGCGGCTTTGCGACCAACGGCATTAACATGGTTAAACTGGAGAGCTATATGGCCTCAGACTCCATGTCAGCCACCAGCTTTCATTTAGATGTCATAGGCCATCCCGATCAGCAACAAATGCAGTTGGCACTTCAAGAGCTGGCCTTTTTCTCTAAAGAAATGCGTGTCATTGGTACTTATGAAGGGCATGCCTTTAGATTCAACGGCACTCACTGAGTGCTTTGATCAATTTTTTAGCTGCAGAGTATACCTCTGACTATTCATTCCATCGACAGTACAACCTGCAATTATCACTACTTGAGCAATCCCTTTGGGGAGCTTTACTCCGGCCAATGAGCGGGTAAAAGGCTGCTCGGAAATATGCGGATGTAATAGTACTCGCTTTGCCAGCACTTCGCCTTGCAATGTCTCTATTTGCCAGACATTGGCATAGTGATCCCAGCTTTTATCGGCGTGCGCCAAAGTGACGTCAAATCGATAACTGCCCTGAGCATTGGTTGTGGCAACTACCTTTTCGATAAAGGTTTCACTGGCAACTGCTTGCTTACTTAACAGCGCTAAACAAACAGCTATCGAGAAAAACAGAACTTTCATAACGATCCTCATTTACACTATAGTGATGCGACTAAATTCTCGTCACGGATAAACAGCAACTTTTGACAGCGACGAAAGAGATTGGACATATGCCACAGCTCTCTAGATAATAGTTTTACACTCATTATAGCTGATAAGTTTTCAGGTTTTTAAAAGGTTTACAATGAAATACGGTGAATTAGACGGCTCTTTTTTAGCCGCGGGCGGCGAGACTGGCATTTTTTCTCTGGTGGAGGATTTTTATCGACAGATGGAGACCTTGCCCGAGGCAAAACTGATTCGCAGTATGCACCCGCAGGACCTAACAGAATCTATCGATAAACTGGCACGCTTCTTATGTGCCTGGTTAGGTGGACCTAAGTTGTACCGGGAGAAATACGGATCCATCAGTATCCCCAGAGCTCATCAGCATCTAAAGATCAGTACCATTGAAAGAGATGCCTGGTTGCTGTGTATGCAACAAGCACTGCTAAACACCCAGTATCCCGATGACTTTCAGCAGTATTTACTCACGCAATTGGCCGTTCCGGCCAATCGCTGTGTCAACGCAGTTTAATACTTAGGAAGCTTCTATGAGCCAGCCAGTACCCGACAACTCCACGCGAATAGGCAAGTGGATGATGTATGCAACTTGGATTATTGGCATGGCGATGGCCAGTTTCTTTTTTAATAACTGGCAACAGCAAAAACACAACCCTAATCAGTATTTGTCCAGTGCCACTCAACATCCAGTGGTCTTAAAACAAAATAACCAGGGACATTACGTAGCAACTGGAATGATCAATGACGTAGCTGTAGTCTTTTTATTAGATACTGGGGCTACGCATGTCAGCATCCCAGCGCAACTCGCCACCAAGATTGGTCTGCAATCAAAAGGAGAACAACGAGTTTCGACTGCCAATGGCGTAATTACAGTCTACTCGACCTTACTTGACAGTGTCAGTTTAGGAGGTCTGAGGGCCAATAACATTGAAGCTTCCATCAACCCTTATGCCAACGACAATACAGTGTTGTTGGGAATGAGCTTCCTCAAGCATCTTACCTTAGAACAGCGCAACAACACCCTGACATTATCGACCCCTTAGCAACAAACTCTTATAAACAAATACTTATACATAGGCTTTTTCTTTAACCCAGCTATAAATATCCAGTCTCATTAGCATGCGATTATCTAGCAATATGTGATATAGATTTCAAACGCTAGCACAGCTCATCGATTTTAGGCAGATATTATTCACCATTTCCCTGGCTAAGCGGCCCCTAATTTTCTCAATATTCAATCCTAGCGAACTTTGTTTGACTTTATTCACCCATTTGGTTGACTATTTTCACAACCAAGGTATATTCAACCAAATGGATGAATATATAAATGAGCAAAAACTTTCTTCAATCTTAAAAGCGGCCAGTGATCCAACTCGGCGGTCACTACTGACCACCTTAGTCCAACAGGGCCCCTCGCGGGTCACTGAACTGGCCAGACACTATGATATGAGCCTAAACTCCATTTCCAAACATATCAAAGTTTTAGAGGCAGCAACTTTAGTAACACGCAAAACAATAGGCAGAGTTCACCTCATTGAGGCGCAGCTCGAACCTATTAATCAGATAGATAACTGGTTTAAAAATCTACGATCGATTTGGGATTTACGACTGGATGATCTTGAAACTATATTAAATAAGGAGATTTGTGATGACTGATGCTAATAGTAATAGCGAAGAATTAACATTGACTTTATCGCGCACTATTAATGCCCCAGTGGAAAAGGTTTTTGACGCTTGGCTAAACCCAGAAACTTTGGCTAAATTTATGATTCCCGGTAGTGGCATGTGCGAGCCTGATGTAAGTACTGATGCGGTAGAAGGAGGATGCTTTCGTATTCTTATGTCTGCATCTGACAAAGAGCTTCCCCATACCGGGGTCTATCAGAAAATTTCACCGCACAGCCAAATTGTTTTCACTTGGCAATCTGCTCAATCTATCGATGGTTCGACAGTTACTTTAAACTTCCAGCCCAATGCCAGCGGAACATTGATTGAACTGCAACAGGTAAAATTCTTCTCAGAAGAGGCGAGAGCGGCCCATAACGGCGGTTGGCAGGCAATTCTTCTACATCTGGATCAGTTGCTTTGCGCCGCTTAAACGCGCCAGAATTAACCAAACCTAAACAGTGATCATCACTGAAAAAAAGGGAATCTCTATGGAAGACTTTTCAACCTTAAACTGGCTAGCTATTGGCGTAGGTACCATAGCGTCATTTTTACTCGGCTGGCTCTGGTACAGTCCTATTCTATTTGGTACTAAATGGGCAGAAGGCTCTGGTGTGACACTGGAAAGCGCCGATAAAATGCCAATATTTGCTATGTTTACTCAGCTGTTGGCCCTACTGGCACTGGCCATGGTAATAGGTATCACAGCACAAGTTGACGCCCTGATAACCGCCATCCTGGCCATTTTAACCACTGCGTTATTCGCAGCTTCCGCAGGCGGGTTTATCAATAAGAGTCGCTATGCGATTACTGTTGATGTCTGCTACAGAGTCGCAGCAGGAGCAGTTATGATTGTTTTTCAGGGGATTTTTTAATCCAAAATGACCTGCTAAAGCTTCACTAGGCTCATAAATGCTAGACCTTTTGCAATTTGCTAAAAGGTTTAGCAGGGTATTCAACACTAATTTTATCACCTGTCACTATCATCCCGCCCTGCTCGACTACCGCCATCACTCCCGCTTTGCGTACAATATTACCCTCATCATCCCTGCTTAACACAGCCTTAGTTAATCCGCTCTGGTAGTCATCTAACTGGGCACAAGGGTTGCGCAGCCCGGTCAAGCTGATCACTACAGAACTACCTATCAGTAGTTTTGTATCTCTTGGTAGTGCCAGTAAATCAATACCTGAAGTGGTGATATTCTCGCCCATAGTACCTGGGTCCACTGCATATCCCTGCTCTCGCAACTCTTCAAGTAGCTCGTAATGAATTAAGTGTACTTGTCTTAAGTTTGCTTGAGTTGGGTCGACTTTAACCCTGGAGCGATGTTTTACACAGCTTCCACGGTGGGCATCACCGACTATTCCCTCTCCACAAATTAGTTCGATAGCGTCTACCGCTGGTTTAGAAAACTGATGTTGTGGATTGATACTCAACCCCAATACACGGCTCATGGCTACCTCATTTATAGGACAAAGGGCTTCAATAATAGCAGCTTAACCACTATATTTGTACAGAGCCTTTTGTAGCTAAACAAAGCACTTCAGTGACTGGAGTGTATTGGTGGCCTAAACGAACGTTAGGTCATCACACCAGGTCGGAAAGGTTTATTGGCTTGATTGTGGCGGCTGTTAGATTTATTTTGCGCTAGTAGTTTAACTTTTTTAGCGATTAATCCACGTTTGTCGACATGGCATTCAAATTCGACAGTAACCCCTACTTTTAAAAACTGGCAATTTAGCAGGTCAGCTTTATAGACGATAATATCTTTGCCGGTACCGTTCGCCAAAAAACCTGAGTCTTTATCGCGGAACCATTTTTTAACAACTGTTTGCAACTTTTACTCCTTAGTAAAATGCGGCCGCATCTCTTTATTTTAGTCAGCAAGCCAGAAGGATAATTGAATTATAAAATTGGAAGTTTAAGGTTGTACTCTGGTTTTGTTCAGCACTGGTCAAGATTATTGGCTGGTAGAAATTTAATATAGCACAGATGTGTATTTTTATTATATGCAAAATGCTACGTCCCTCATAATAACTGAAAAGCCGCTATCTAAAAAGCCCTTGTTGACTAACATCCGATTATCTCCAGCGTCTTCTGTCCAGGCTATAAGCTATTCGATCTTCTGCGAAGTAAGTACAATGACATAGGGTTGCAGATTGCGTTTTTTCTGGCATTGCAAAGGTGGTTAGCCAAAGGGATTTCTGCTGCGCTGCACAGACGATTGTATAGCCCTGTAAGTACAATAAATATAATTTATTTTTTCAGCGTTTAAATAGCTATTTACAACAGAAAAAGTGATAAAATTATGCAACTTTGATTCTCCGGTCTCTTGAAAGCTAAGCCATCGGAACAGTATTTATTGGATAACCATGAAAAAGACCATTGCACTAACTCACCCAAAAATTAAGCCTGCAAGATTACTTGACTCGATCAAACACGATGTAAAAAAATATCTTAAAAGAGAACGCAACAAAAAACTGCCTGCCGATGTAGATTACTGGGATTTCGATTGCAAATACGGCAATGTAGAAGCCGAAGCAAAGATTATCCACCTCGCTGAAATTAACAAGTACATTGATCAGGCAGCCAGTGAAGGTCTAGAATCTTTTTACTTGGAAATCCTAGTCAAACACGGTCACCGTACCAATGCCGAAGACCCTTGGGAACAAAACAGATAGGCAGTTTCTTCAACTAAATAGTCTATTTAGGGGCTGGTATAGCCCCTGAATCATTGTTAGTTTGATAACTGAAACCTCGGTGCTGCTCCACTCAATTATTGACTCAGCAACTGCTCAATATCATTAGCTATTGCCTCTGGTTTAGTAACACTTGCGTAACGTTTGAGTACATTTCCCTCGCGGTCCACTAAGAACTTAGTAAAATTCCATTTGATCTTTTGGCTACCTAACAACCCGGGTGCCTGTTGTTTTAAGTATTTAAACAAGGGCTCTGCATTCTCCCCATTGACTTCGATTTTTGAAAAAAGTGGAAAGCTTACCGCGTAATTTTTTGTACAAAACTGAGAAATTTCTAAATCACTGCCTTTTTCCTGGGCACCAAATTGATTGCAGGGGAAACCTAGTACCACCATTTGCTCGCCCTTAAATTTTTGGTACACAGACTCCAGCCCTTTATATTGTTCGGTAAATCCACAATCACTGGCGGTATTAACAATCAACATTACTTGCTGTTGATACTGCTGTAAATTAATTTGCTCACCTGTGATTGTTTTAACGCTAAACTGGTAGATAGAATCCTTCATTATTACCTCTGATTATTAAACCTCTGATTGAGTGTATTTACTCAAACAGCGACTTCAGTAGACTCCAATCATTTAGATCAATGCTCAAGGAGCTATTGGCTACAAGCCAGTAGATTCCATTGCTAGCGGCGGCGGATAAAATCCCTGAGTTTGCGGAAAACCAGGAAGTAGCGTCGAATAGCCACCGCTTTGCGTAGCTGCTCGCACTGATCAGCCGTGAGCATTTGTGGTTGGTGGTGCTCAACAAGCTTAAGAAAGTGATAGCGTGTCACTTTCGTTGCAATTAGCCAGATCGGGCTCCATCTGAAACTCCTTAAGGTAGATCTCTCAAAATCCACCAGCGACACCTCCCCTCTATCATCCACTAATACATCTCTGATCGGCATAGAGTGACGTGCAACTCCCGCGATTAACATCTGTTCAACAATTTTCTCTAAATCTATTAGGTTTTCTGCTGTTAAACTGGTGGCGGACACCCCGGGGAGTCTTGATAAATGCAAAGTTGTATCCCATTCAACGACTCTGACAAGGTCCGGTACATGATCTAACTGCTTTAACCGCAACAGCGATCTGCGTTCAAGATCAAAGCGCTTTAAATAGTCACTACTTTTTTTAAAATGTTTAGTAACTAAATGCTCCCCTATACGCAGAAACATTTTTTCTGTGTTGTAGATGCTTCCTATAACTTGTTTATTTGCAGACATATCCCTGTCCTCAAGTAAGATGCAAATTAGCTCACTACTGTATTCGCAGAAGGCATAAGCTATTCGCAGCTCCCTTAAATAAATAGCTGATCGGTCACTCTATTGGCTAAAAAATATTTTCCTTTGATTCAGTATAGTGAAATTATTCATTTATACCCGATAACTGTGATAGTTCTTTAACATTTACCTTCTCTGCCTTAGACTGCTGTTTTATATAATGAAAAAAAACAATTAATCTCGTTGCTGTTCGTGGGCATACTCATACCTTTCCTGCTATTTGAAGTATATGCAAAACACACCCATTGAAAGAGTCAAATCCGCATTCTTACAAGCCATCATGGCGACTTTGTTAAGTATTTTTATTGGCTTCTCTTTTAAAATTTGGTTAGCTCAGTGGATTGCCAAAACAGATTTAGCACTGTTTCACACTGTCGTTGATATAATTTCACTGTCGCTAATTCTAATGACTGGCTTTCGCTCTTCGATGATAGTCAGCTATACCCAGACTAAAAATGACCGAGATATTATTAATATATTTCGCTTCAGTCTTATTCTTATGATACTGCTTACTTGGGGCATAGTGCTCCCTTACATCAAACATCAATTAGATATCAATGTAAGCTATTTAGAAGTCGTCGGTATCATTTTAGGCTTGGGACTAAAAGTTTACTTTACTAATCTGCTGGCGATGTATCGACTCTATCACATATCCAATAAAGTGACCTGGCTTGAGCCCCTGACTAACCTGATCATGTTTATGCTTTGTTATTACCTGCTAGGATTGAGTTCGCTAAGCTCGCTATTTGCCGGCTTAACACTGTCTTCTCTTGTTATTGCCGCTTACATGTTTAAGCATCGCCGAGAATTTATTGCCACTCGCCCTTTATCTACAGTACAACTTAATCCAGCCCTGCTCAGTTTTGTGAAAAAAAGCTTTAGCGCATCTCTCGAAGCAGGGGCCAGTATCTTAATGATCTACATAACTATTTTACTGACTATCCAACATTTTAGTCTCGATGAACTGGGTGACTTCCAAGTAGTCGTAAGGCCCATATTTACTTACATGACATTGCTGTTTGTTTTTCCCATCTACCGATTTGTATTACCAGAGCTGGCAGTGTGTGTACGAAACAATGATTTTCTGCAAATCAAGAAAATCAAACGCTGGGTCTATTCTTTAGCGCTGTTGGTCGCAGCCACTTTCCTATTGTTAATGGTCTTCTACTCCCAACAACTAGTGCTGTTACTTTTCCCAGAACAATACATTGGTGCGGCACCAGTATTACTACACTTCTCAATGTTTTTTCTGTTTATGATGCTCAATGCCTATCAACTCGCCTTTATAAAAGCACAGGGGCGCTTTACTGAAAGTTTGATCATACGCATTAGCGGCATCCTGACTCTGGTCTGCTCCTTCTACATCTACAGCCAATTCTCTGTTCATGTACTGGCTATCATCAGTGCCCTAGGTAGTGGATACCTGATGATGTTTATACTTTCTAGTTTGCTGGAAAGGCAGATACTCAAACAAAATATGCTAAGTTGTAAAGTATAAATCCCCAATACTGACTTACAACTACAGGCATACATAGTTCAGCCACTATACTTACTCCTGAACAGAATAGGCTGCGACAAGTTAGCGCTGCTCATTGATATCATTAAATACTACGAAAATTCTGACGAGTAAAATGTAAGTGTGGCATTGGGGAGACTAAACATAGATACAGAACAACTATTGGCTATTTATCTTACCTCGGTAAAGTGGGCCAGCGAGAAAATTCAAGCACTGTAGCTGCACCCCACTCAGAATCACCTATTTAACAGCACAGCCCTCTGCCAAAATAAAATCCAGCGCAGCTTCCACGGCGGCAACTTGCGCCAGTATGCAATTTTCATCATTGACTAAAGGACTGTCCGGATAAACTTCTGTGGTAGTAGCATATTTAGCATCGCTAAATCCGCTACAAAGCCCCAGTTTTTGGGTTGGATAGTTAATGACTCCGGGCTGTGACAAGCTAGCTCCTATGATACAACCATGCTCATCGGCTGGGGCAATATGGGTAATTTTAGCCACGCCCTGGATAATAGCGTGCTGAAACTCTGTACAGGGGTTTTGCAGATCACCCACCAGGTAAAAGCCATCGGGAATTTCTGATAGTACAGTCTCCTTCGCATCTCTGGCATCCAGCGCCGGCATAAATTCACTGTTATCAGTATCCGTGGTTTCATGCAGGTCAATATGTGCCAGCAGGGGAGTCTCTAACTGAGTAAGCATATGCATAAGAGCAGCTGCCTCATCACTGGGGCTCTGTTGATAGAAGGACCTGTTAGGATCCACACAGTAAGGGTTCCAGCGATTAATCGTCTCATAACCCCAAGGGCTAATGCAGGGGGCCACTATAATATTAAATTCTTTGCTGTAGTGCGCAGCACTGCTGTGTACAAATCTAAGAGCACCTTGAACCCCACTTGTCTCATATCCGTGCACTCCCCCAGTGACAAGTACTGTCGGCTTATTTTCCTGCCAATCTTTGCTCTTGAGAACATACAGAGGGTAGCGGCTAGGATCAAATGTTAGAGCGCCATATTGCGTCACAGTGAAATCATTAGTACATTTTTCAATTTTAGATAAAACATCATCTTTGTAAGAGCGTTTTATGCTCTGCTTATCCAGCCAGGCCTGCCTCTGGGTAGCTCCCCATTTCGGCTTGTTGGTCGCTTTGGAGAACCGTTGATTATCAGTCATAAATCACCTAATTTGTTATATGCACATACGGACGGTAATAATTATAACGTTTTATTATCACCTTAATTGCGGGCTATATTAGCATCCAAAGTTGCAGCTAAGTCATTCAGTTGCAAAGCAAAGCGAAGTTTGTTTAAATTTGGGTCAAAATAGAAAGCCTAATGCTGACTTATGCACTTTTATAGGAGGATTATTATATGTATTTAGACCAACTCGCTTTTGCGATCGTTTTATCTGACAGAACATTCCAGTCCACATTTAGATAATGCGATGAATATCGGACTGGTATCTATAATATGTTTTTAAACTTACCCCCCAGCTTTTAACTCACTTCTTTATTCATCTGCGTTATTAACTTTTTACGTTAATAATTCGCAGGGTCTTCCCCTGCCTTAAAAAGATGAAAACTATGACTGCATTATTACAACTAATTAATATCAGCTTTTCCCACGCTCAGAAAAGTATATTTTCGGATCTCAATTTAACGATTAACCTGTACGATAAAATTGGCCTGGTTGGCGAGAATGGCTGTGGTAAAAGTACTTTGCTCTCCCTTATCAAGGGCGATCTCAATTTAGATAAAGGTGAGATTCGCCAACCTAACGCGGTTTCTATTGGCGTAGTGGAACAATTTTTGCCGCAACAACTGCAAGATCTCAATTTGCTCGATGCTGTCAGTGAAGTACTGAGCGCAGATGAAAAAATCTGTAACGGCTGGAAAGCAGAAAGTCAGCTAATGAGCTTAGGTTTTAATCTGGAGCAGTTTGTGATCAAAGTCCGCTACTTAAGTGGCGGACAGCAAAATTTATTATTGATTGCCAGAGCCCTGTTATTAGAGCCGGATTTACTACTCATGGACGAGCCTGGCAATCACATGGATGTTTTAGCCATGAGTCAATTGCAACAGTTTCTACAGCGCGGCTGTAGCAGTGCATTTATGATCATTTCCCACGATCAATACCTACTCAACAACGTCTGTACTAAAACTGTCTTTTTACGCAATCAGCAGTGCAGTAAATTCGAGCTGGCTTATAACCAGGCCAGAATACAGCTGCAACAGCAAGATTTACAGGCTAAAGCGCGACTGTTGAGCGAAGAAAAGGAAATTAGCCGCTTAAAAACCACAGCCAAACGTTTAGCGATTATGGGCCGGGAAAATGATAATGTAAAACTCGCGCGCAAGGCAAAATCTATTCAAAAGCGTGCCGACAAACTCGATGCCAACAAAACTGCGTGTGTAGAGGCATCAGGATTGAAGCTTAACTTAAATAACCTGGCACTACGGGCCAGGCAAATGCTGCTAATTGAAAATTATCAGGTGATGACCCCTGATTCTTCCTCAAGATTACTTTGCATCGAGCAACTGATTATCAAACCTGGGGATAGGGTAGCCTTTTTAGGTATCAATGGGGTCGGTAAATCTTCAACCTTAGAGAGTATTTTGCGAGCCTATCAACAACCGTCTGAACCGGCAAAGATCCGTTTTCACCCCAGGACCCAATTGGGCTACTACGATCAGGAACTACGCTTGTTAGATAATAACTGCTCGCGTATAGACTGGCTGAGGAAAATGACTAAAGCCACCGAAGAGCAGTTAAAGTCAGTTTTGATCAAGGCGGGTATTCACTATCAAGAGTTTGATCGCTGTGTCTCTCAATTAAGTGGCGGAGAAAAAGCCCGAATGATGTTTTTGGCGTTTTCGCTGAATCAGCCAAATTTATTGATTCTGGATGAACCAACCAACCACATTGACTTACAGGGGAAACAACAGCTCACCGAACAGCTGATGTCCTGCGGCGCAACACTGCTGATCACTAGTCACGATCGCTTCTTTTTACAGCAAATAGTTACCCGCTGGCTTTGGATTGACAATGGAACATTGCGTGAGGTGAATAGTGATGATGCTTTTTATCAGGCACTCTTAGATGCGACGCCGGTGCCAAAGCAGCCCCCAGAATCTACGTTGATGCAGCCCGATGCAGTGGACATCGCACTCGGTATCCGACAGGTCCCAGCAGAACATAGCGAAGAGGAAATTCTCGGGCGAATAGATATTTTAGAGAAAAAATTACAGATGGATAAAAGACAAAAACATAAACGGCAAAAGCCAGGATTACAGCAGCAGTGGCAAACTGAAATAGAGCAGTTATGGCAGAGCATAACTTAAGAAGAATTAGGAAAATACGTTGCTAATTCGCAGCCAGTCGAACTCTGATAGAGTTCGACTTTTCAAACTCTAAATTTTCTGATGCATTGCAGCCCAAGCTTCAGCCTTAATCCGCACAAACTATTAGAATACTCAGTAGTAACGACTCTACCCAGCAAATTGTATTAAAAGTTCTGCACAATCACCGTGGAGAGTGAAACTCATTGATTAACAAAACTCGCCTGTTTGCTTAAGGTGCGACATAATCCACGTTTTAGCAGCGCAACACTCTATTTTATCCGTGCTTATTACACTGTAATCTTTGGCCGGTTGGGATCATATAATTTTCTAAACAAGGTGTTTTTTATTTATTATGAACAATTTTCAAGCGGCCCCTGGACTTAAAAACCGACATTTGCAAACCTTGTACGCGACCTTTTTTAGAAAGCTGACACAGCCTGCATTTGAAATACAGCGCTTTGAATTAACTGACGGTGATTTTGTCGATTGTCACTGGCACTGTAAACCCAGTCGTAAAAGTACCACCCCTATCGCGGTGCTTTTTCACGGATTGACCGGATCATACCGCTCAAGTTATATTCAAGGCATCATGCTGAGTTTGAAAAAAGCCGGAATAGCCTCGGTATTGATGCATTTCAGAGGCTGCTCTGGAGAGCTAAATAGGACAGCCAGGGCATATCACAGTGGCGATACCTGCGACGCTAAGGCCTGGATAGCCTCCTTACAACAACAGTTCCCCAACAGTAAATTATTTGCCATCGGTTACTCGCTCGGCGGCAATATGTTGCTGAAGCTGCTTGCAGAGTATCGGGACGCCTCCCCTCTAAGCGCGGCCGTCGCAGTTTCTGCCCCGCTGCAGCTGGAGGTCAGTGCCGCTACTATGCAGCTTGGCTTTGCCAGAGTTTATCAACAGCACTTATTAAAGTTACTTAAACAAACGCTGTTGGTTAAGTACCAGTACCACGACTACCAAACACTGATAGGTTTAAGTGTAAAACAGGCAAAAAGCATAAGCAGTATCGAACAGTTCGACGATCTATACACTGCCAAAATCCACGGATTTGCAAATGCCAAAGACTATTACAAACGCTCCAGTGCCAGACAATATCTAAATCAGATCGAAACTGATACTTTAATTATACAAGCGCTTGATGACCCCTTCATGACCAGTGCAGTATTGCCTGTCGCCGAGCGCCTACCTGACTCAGTGATATTGGAAGTGCAACAGCACGGTGGCCATTTAGGATTCATCAGCGGCAAATTGTGGCGACCAGAATACTGGCTAGAACAGCGTATTAATCACTATTTTTCAACTCGCTTGTAACTCACATGTAAAATCAGCCATGCGCAAATCCACTACAATTACTCTGCCTGTCAAAGAGAGAGTTTTGCTTCAGTGTTGCTTTTTCGTCTTCTGCTGCATTTTTGCAAACTGCTTGGCAATATCATCAGCACATTCCAGTAGTGCACGCAGATGCTGATTAATTACTTCTTCAGTATCCACCTGCAATTGATCCCAGACTAAGTTTAATGCACCCAGCGGCTCATTCGGCCCTTTAATAGCAACCGCAATTGCCTTGGAAGCAGCACTGTCCTTAACGATTTGTGGAATGTAATCTGTACTGTGACGCTGTGTGTACCCAAACTGCTGGAAACGCTGTAACTCCTGACACCAGTGAGTTCCCTGTAAATATTCTCGCTCACTAAGCTGCGCTGTATTTAAAATCTGCTCACGCAGCTGGACAAAAGTAGCTTGGGGGCTGGCAAACCAAAAAGCACGCCCCAGGGCTGTCATTGCCAGCGAGGGCTGATAGCCCGTTACATTGATATTAATCCCCTCACTGCCCCGCAATCGGGTTGAATCCACTATAGTCAGCGTATTATCCTCATTTAGCAACGCCAGGTCCGAGACTAAGCCGGTGTCTAAACTCAGTTGCTGAACTCTGGGCATACTCAGCTTTGCCTTTGCCTGGCAGTTGTTACTATTTTTTGATGTTGGTAAACCCACCCAAATATAGCGCCTGTCATTGACTCTTTTACGAACCCAGCCCCGATAAATTAACGTATCTAAACTGCGCAGTATCGATTGCTTGCTAAAGCCAGTGGCATTAGCTAACTCTTTTAAGCTTGACTGCTGGCGTATTTGTAACATTTCCGCGACTTGTAGAGCCCGGTTTAAAGTTTGGTTGAGCTCAGTCACTATCTGCCCCTGAAATCTTTTGTAATGCTCAGCACAATAGCACAATTAAAAACATATTCCGCCACACGGAATAGCTACTTGATTTCATCAGCTGCCGGCACTAAGATTTTTGCAGTCATCATCTCAATTCTAGGAACTTGTTTTGTCTAAAAATATTCTATTTATCATGTGTGACCAGCTCAGGTATGACTATTTAAGTTGTTACGGCCATCCACACTTGCACACCCCTAATATCGATGCCCTCGCCGCCCGCGGGGTTCGCTTTGAAAATGCCTATGTGCAATCTCCTATCTGCGGTCCCTCACGCATGAGCTACTACACCGGACGCTATGTGCGCTCCCACGGCTCGACCTGGAACGGTACACCGCTGCGCATAGGCGAGCCGACTTTGGGTGATCATTTGCAAGAGCTTGGAGTGCGCAACGTGCTATTGGGAAAAACGCATATGCGTGCCGACACTAAGGGATTAGCGCGACTGGGAATAGAGCCTGATTCCGAGATAGGAATTTTTAATGCTCAGTGTGGCTTTGAGGTCTATGAGCGCGATGACGGCCTGCACCCAGACAATCACTCTGGTCCCAGCCCCCTGTACAACAAGTATCTAAATGCTCAGGGTTTTGATGGTGACAACCCGTGGCAGTCCTGGGCAAACTCCGCTGAAGGCGATGATGGCGAACTACTTTCGGGCTGGTTAATGGAAAATGCCGACCGCCCCGCCCGCATCCCGGATTACTATTCAGAGACCCCCTATTTGACCCGCCGTGCGATGCAATTTATAGATGAAGCCGATGACACCCCCTGGTGTCTGCATCTGTCTTACATTAAACCCCACTGGCCTTACATGGCGCCCGCCCCCTACCATAACCTCTACTCTAAAGAGCATGTTATAGCGCCCAACCGCTGCGCTACAGAACAGCACAGCGCCCATCCACTGCACAAAGCGTATATGCAGCATTTTGTATCCCAGACATTTAGCCGAGATGAAGTACGCGATAAGGTCATTCCCACTTACATGGGTCTGATCAAACAAATCGATGATCAGATGGGTATTTTATTTAAACACCTCGAGCAGCGTGGTATCGCAGACCAAACCATGATTGTCTTCACATCCGACCACGGCGATTATCTGGGAGATCATTGGCTAGGAGAAAAAGAACTCTTTCATGAAGCTTCAGTTAAAGTTCCGTTGATCATCTATAACCCTGAGCGCTGTGCCGATAGCACCCGTGGACAAGCCTCAAAGCAACTGATTGAATCTATAGACCTGGCGCCCACTTTTATTGACTTCATGGGTGGCGATCCCAAATACAATATTCTCGAGGGAAAGTCACTACTGCCTCTGTTAGCAGGTGATAATAACCTGTTTAGGCAATATGCCTTCTCGGAATACGACTACTCAATGCGCAGGGCCAGTACTGAGCTGAAGGTAACAGTTGGGGATGCCCGTATGGTAATGATTCGAGATGCTCGCTATAAATATACCTACGTGCAAGATATGCGGCCGATGTTATTTGACCTGCTTGCAGACCCACAAGAGTTACAAGATTTAGCCACAGATCCTGAATATGCGTCTACCTGCGAGAGATTTAGCCAGGCGCTATGCCAGTGGGCACTGCAACACCACAACAGGATAACGATCAGTGATCAGCAGATTGATGACAATCGCAACCGTGAAGTACAGGCGGGAATACTGATTGGCTACTGGGAGCAAAATGAATTTGACCAAGCGCTGCAACAAGGTGAGGACTTGTAGCTCGATACACACGAGCGGTGGCTAGCGTACAGCAGTCACAAAAAAAGCGGCCTGAGCCGCTTTTTTAAAGGATTTTACTAACGCTAGTGATTACCAGCCAGTAACTTCCTTAAGTGCAGAACCGATCTCAGCAAGAGAGCGAACTGTTTTAACACCCGCATCTTCAAGCGCGGCGAACTTCTCATCAGCAGTACCTTTACCACCAGAGATAATCGCACCGGCGTGACCCATGCGCTTACCAGCAGGTGCAGTAACACCGGCGATGTAAGAGACAACAGGCTTAGTCACATTGGCTTTGATGTAAGCTGCAGCTTCTTCTTCCGCTGATCCACCGATCTCACCAATCATTACGATTGCTTCAGTCTTAGGATCGTTCTGGAACTTCTCTAGAATATCGATGAAGCTAGAACCTGGAATTGGATCACCACCTATACCGACACAAGTAGACTGACCAAAACCTGCATCAGTAGTCTGCTTAACGGCTTCATAGGTCAGAGTACCTGAACGAGATACGATACCTACCTTACCTGGCAAGTGAATGTGACCTGGCATGATGCCGATCTTACATTCACCCGGAGTGATAACACCCGGGCAGTTAGGTCCGATTAAAATCACACCTAGGTCGTCACACTTAACTTTACATTCAAGCATGTCGATTGTAGGGATACCTTCAGTAATACAAACGATCAACTCTAGGCCCGCATTAGCAGCTTCTAGAATTGAATCTTTACAAAAAGGAGCCGGTACGTAGATCACTGTCGCTGTAGCGCCAGTTTCTTTAACCGCTTCTGCAACTGTATTGAAAACAGGAAGTCCTAGGTGAACACTGCCACCTTTGCCCGGTGTAACACCACCGACCATCTTTGTTCCGTAATCAATCGCTTGCTCTGAGTGGAAAGTTCCCTGTCCGCCAGTAAAGCCCTGACAGATAACTTTAGTCTCTTTATTGATTAAAATAGCCATGCTTATTTGCCCCCTGCAGCTTTAACAGCCTGCTGAGCTGCATCTGTTAAGCTAGTCGCAGCAATAATGTCCAACCCACTTTCAGCGAGTACTTTAGAGCCAAGTTCAGCATTGTTGCCTTCAAGACGAACAACAACCGGTACTTGAACACCCACTTCTTTAACCGCGCCAATGATACCTTCTGCGATTAAATCACAGCGGACGATACCACCGAAGATGTTAACCAATACAGCCTTGACGTTATCGTCAGACAGAATGATTTTGAAAGCTTCGATAACACGCTCTTTAGTGGCGCTGCCACCAACATCCAGGAAGTTGGCCGGGAAGCCACCGTGCAGTGCTACTATATCCATAGTACCCATTGCCAGGCCTGCACCGTTAACCATGCAACCAATTGTGCCGTCTAGTGAAACGTAGTTAAGTTCCCAAGATGCCGCGTGCGCTTCGCGCTCGTCTTCCTGTGAAGGATCGTGCATTTCCTGAAGATCTTTGTGACGGTACATAGCATTGCTATCGATAGAGATTTTAGCATCCAGACAGTGCAAATTACCTTCATCGGTAATCACTAGTGGGTTGATCTCTAGTAGGTCTAAATCTTTCTCGGCAAACATTTTTGCTAGACCAAGGAAAATTTTAGTGAACTGCTTAACTTGAGTTGGGTTAAGCCCCAACTGGAAAGCAAGCTCACGCGCTTGATAGGGTTGTGCGCCAGTCAATGGATCAATCGTCGCCTTGAGGATCTTCTCAGGAGTTGCCTCAGCAACTGTTTCGATTTCAACACCACCTTCAGTAGATGCCATGAAAACGATACGACGGCTTGAACGATCAATTACAGCACCCAGATATAACTCTTGAGCGATATCTGTGCATGTTTCTACAAGAATTTTGGCAACCGGCTGACCGTTTTCGTCAGTTTGGTATGTAACTAAGTTCTTACCTAACCAATGAGCGGCAAATTCTTTTGCTTCTTCGGCAGACTTAATTAATTTAACGCCGCCAGCTTTACCGCGACCACCTGCGTGGACCTGAGCTTTAACCACCCACATCTCACCGCCAATTTTCTGTACAGCTTCAGCAGCTGCTTCCGGAGTGTCTACTGCGTATCCTTTAGATACCGGTAAACCATACTCAGCAAACAGTTGTTTGCCCTGATACTCGTGAAGATTCATGCGTATTATCCGTGTATTTTCACTAATTTATAGACTTCGAGAATACCTTAGACGGTACTCCATCTACTACCTGCTACAAAGCAGTTAACAGCAAAGTCTGCTTACAGGTTGCAATAACCTGTTTTTTGCTCCCAAGCGTAATACACACTCCGAACTTAAATTCAGAGCAGGCATTACCGTCGGGGAGCCCATCAAGAGGCAGAACACCTCTTGAAGTTTTACCTTTGTTAGTTCGAATTCCAGCAAGCTGGTAACTCTCTGTAACTAAGGCGAATTCTGTATTTCTTCGCTCGACTTGTGCTTTAGCACTAGCAAGTCGGGCGAAGTATAGCAAAATTTCAGAAAATAATTAACCTAGACAAAGGTCAAATATTAACGTTTTTTACGGTTGGCGATGTGGATGGCGTGACCATCAACCGCTAGCGCCGCTTCATGCACTGCTTCACTGACTGTAGGATGGGCGAAACACATCAACTGTAGATCTTCTGCGGTGGAGCAGAACTCCATGGCGATAGCCCCCTGAGAGATAAGCTCAGAGGCAATAGCACCGACCATATGCACACCCAGTACACGGTCCGTCTCTTCATCTGCAATGATTTTAACAAAGCCGTCAGTTTCGTTAGAGGCCATAGCGCGGCCAGAGGCGGCAAATGGGAATTTACCGACTTTGATCTTAACGCCTTGCTCTTTAAGTTCCTGCTCAGTTTTACCGACCCAGGCCATTTCCGGATGCGTGTAGATGATGCTTGGAATAACATCGTAGTTCATCTGCGCATGGTGACCGGCGATAATATCGGCAACCATAACACCTTCTTCAGATGCTTTGTGTGCCAACATAGGACCGCGTACAGAGTCACCAATAGCGTAAACGCCAGCGGCTGCAGTTTTACACTGAATATCAACTTCGATAAAACCGCGCTCATCTAACTTAACACCAGAGTCATCGGCTAACAGCCCCTGTGTTTGAGGACGGCGGCCAACAGCAACAATTAGCTTATCGACAGTAATTTCCTGCTCGCCTTTAGCATCTTTGTAGAAGACCTTAACTTTGCCATCGACGATTTCAGTACCTGAAACCATAGAACCAAGCTTAATATCAAGCCCCTGCTTCTTCAGCAGCTTAGCGCCTTCTTTGGCGACATCTTTATCAGCCACGGCAAGAAAAGAATCCAAAGCTTCCAAGACAGTAACTTTAGTGCCTAATCTGGCCCACACCGAGCCCATTTCCAGACCGATAACACCCGCGCCGATAACCCCAAGAGTCCCAGGAGTTTCATCGATATTCAGTGCGCCTTCGTTATCCAAGATCAGACCTTCAGTTAGAGGTGCTGGAGGAATATTCACAGGAAGCGATCCAGATGCAAGTATTACATTTTCTGCATCGTATACTGACACACTGCCATCAGCAGCTGTCACTTCAACTTTTTTACCCGATAGCAGTTTGCCCATTCCCGCGAGGGTAGTGACACCATTAGCTTTGAATAATCCAGTAATGCCCGTCGTTAAGTTGCCGACAATCTTGTCTTTACGAGCAACCATCTGCTTAACGTCCATAGTGACGTTTTCGGCACTGATTCCATGTACCGCATTTTTATGCTGGGTATCGTGGAATTTATGGGTTGATTCTAATAGAGCCTTTGATGGCACACAGCCAACGTTAAGGCAAGTACCGCCAAGTACAGTAGCGCCTTTTTCATTGACCCACTTCTCAACACACGCTGTTTTCAATCCCAGCTGTGCAGCTCTGATCGCCGCTACATATCCGCCGGGGCCGGCACCAATTACTATTACATCAAATTTTTCAGACATTGAATTTACCTGGTCTTATACGGCGAGCTTGTATAGCACACCCTTAAGTAGAAAATCAGGGAGCTGCTGCTCCCTGTAAAGCGAATTATATATCAAGTAGTATGCGAGTAGGATCTTCTAACAAATCTTTGATTGCCACTAGGAATTGTACTGCCTCTTTACCATCACACATACGGTGATCATAGGAGAGCGCTAAGTACATCATTGGCTGAATCACTACTTGGCCATTGACTGCCATCGGACGTTCCTGAATCTTGTGCATACCTAAAATAGCCGTCTGCGGCGGATTTAGGATAGGTGTTGATAACAGCGATCCAAATACACCACCGTTGGTGATAGTGAAAGTGCCACCTAGCATATCATCAAGACCTAACTTACCATCGCGACCACGCATGCCAAAGTCACGGATAGTAGATTCAATTTTCGCCAGCCCCATGCTATCTGTATCACGCAGTACCGGAACCATTAGACCTCGGTCGGTAGAAACTGCGACACCAATATCCTGATAGCCGTGGAAAACCATTTCATTGCCGTCGATCGACGCATTGACTGCTGGATAGCGCTTTAAGGCTTCAGTCGCCGCTTTGACAAAGAAAGACATAAAGCCCAGACGTGTATTATGCGTTTTCTCAAACAGATCTTTATACTGTTTGCGAAGCTCCATGATAGGACCCATGTTAACTTCGTTATAAGTCGTTAACATTGCAGCTGTCTGCTGTGCTTCCACTAAGCGCTTGGCGATAGTAGCGCGCAGTCGCGTCATAGGTACACGTTTCTCAACGCGCTCACCCGCTGCTAATGGTGCAGCAGCAGGCGCTGGGGTTGCAGTCGCAGCAGCAGGTTTAGCGGCTGAATCGATAAAGTTCTGCACGTCCTGCTTAGTGACACCGCCATTTTTCCCGGTGCCGCTGATCGCTGCTGCATCTAAATTATTAGCTTCAATTAATTTACGTGCCGCCGGGCCTACTTTGTCATCACCGCTAGCCTCTGCACTAACCGCAGCGGCTGTTTCAGCCGGTGCCTCAGCGCCAGCTGCTCCCGCTTCGAAACGACCAATCACTTGGTCTGACAGCACAGTATCGCCCTCAGCTGCAAGAATTTCGCCGATTACGCCGTCTGCAGGTGCTACAACTTCTAACACTACTTTGTCTGTTTCAATATCAACTATTAAATCATCAGCTGAACATGCTTCACCTGGCTGCTTGTGCCAAGTAGCCACTGTGCCATCGGCAACAGATTCTGGAAAAGTAGGTGCTTTAATTTCGATGGACATATCTGTTCCTTTCATAAGCTCAAATAAGCTACTTGCTCTTTGCAAGTAGCTGCTCGATTAACCGTTAATGGCATCTTCAACAAGAGTTTTTTGCTGTTCTAAATGTACTGACATATAACCTACTGCAGGAGCGGCGGCATGCGGGCGACCGATACCATGCAATTTAAGGTTAGGATGACTTTTCTCCAACACGTTGCGAACGCGGTGCTGAGTGCTGTACCAGGCACCTTGGTTCATCGGTTCTTCCTGGCACCAGATTACAGACTCAAGATGTTTATAATCTTTGATGGCATCTAAAAGATGATCATCCGGGAATGGGTAGAGTTGCTCAATTCTGACAATTGCCACATCATCGCGACCAGTTTCCTGACGATAGTTGTACAAGTCGTAATATAACTTACCACCACATAAAACCAGACGTTTGACTTTTTCAGGCTCGAGATTTTCAGTTTCGGCCAACACGGGTTCAAAAGTGCCTGTCGATAGTGCTTCTATCGGCGAAGTTGCCTGGCGGTGGCCAAGCAAGCTCTTAGGCGACATAACAATCAGCGGCTTGCGCAGCGGCCTGACAATCTGTCGGCGTAATAGATGGAATATTTGCGCGGGGGTAGTCGGCGTACAAACCTGAATATTATGCTCGGCACACATTTGCAAAAAACGTTCCAGGCGCGCCGAGGAGTGCTCTGGCCCCTGACCTTCAAAGCCGTGTGGCAACAGCAGTGTCAAACCACATAGTCTTTCCCACTTCTGCTCACCTGAGGTGATGAACTGGTCGATTACCACTTGAGCACCGTTGGCAAAATCACCAAACTGCGCTTCCCAGATAACTTGAACATTTGGCATAGTCGTAGCGTAGCCATATTCAAAAGCCAACACCGCCTCTTCAGAGAGGAAAGAATCGTACAGTTCAAACGTCGGCTGATCATCCGCGATGTGCTTAAGCGGTGTGTAGTCTCCGCCCTGAGCCTGATCGTGTAATACTGCGTGACGGTGTGAGAATGTGCCACGGCCAACATCCTGACCGGTAAAACGGATCGGAAAACCTTCTGCTAACGTGGTGGCGTAGGCCATAGTTTCAGCGAAACCCCAGTTACATTCGATCTCGCCAGCGGCCATTTTTTGGCGGTTGTCGTAGATCTTTTGCACCTGGCGCTGCACTTCAAAGCCTTCAGGTACTTTGCTAAGTTTATCACTTAGCTCTCGGATCAGCTTTAGATCAACGGCGGTATTACAATCAAACGACCAATCCAAGCCTAGATAAGGCTTCCAATCAACAAACAACTCAGTGTTTGGTTTCATCACTAATGCTTTTGCTACATGCTCGCCATTTTCCAAGGCTCCACGGTAGTCTTTTTCCATCCCTTTGCTTTCGATAGCGGTGACTATGCCATCGTTGATCAGCTTTTCAGCGTACAGCGCCCTAGTGGTTTTCTGCTTTTTAATGGCCGTGTACATGCGCGGCTGAGTACCAAAGGGCTCATCTGCCTCGTTGTGCCCCCGGCGTCGGTAACAGACAAGATCTATCACCACATCGCGTTTAAACTCAGTTCTGTAGTCAATGGCCACTTGAGTAACAAAGCGAACAGCTTCAGGATCATCGGCATTGACGTGGAATATTGGTGCCTGGATCATTTTAGCGACGTCAGTACAATACTCGGTGGAGCGGGCATCTTCTTTTCTGGAAGTGGTAAAGCCCACCTGGTTATTAATTACTATGTGAATAGTACCGCCAGTTTTATAGGCGCGCGTTTGCGACATCTGGAAAGTTTCAGTCACAACTCCCTGTCCTGCGAAAGCTGCATCGCCGTGAATACTTACAGGTATTACTGTCGTTCCATCTGGATCGTTGCGACGATCCTGGCGTGCACGTACTGAACCTTCAACAACAGGTGCTGCTATCTCTAAGTGAGAGGGATTAAAGGCCATAGCCAGGTGAACTTCACCACCTGAAGTATTTACATTTGAAGAAAACCCCTGGTGGTACTTAACGTCACCAGATTTATTCAGGACCAGCTTTTTGCCTTCAAATTCACCAAATAAATCAGCGGGATTTTTACCAAAGATGTTAACCAGAGTATTTAATCGACCGCGGTGGGCCATACCTATGATCACTTCCTTAGCGCCGTTTGCTCCACCGCGCTGGATGGTCTCGTCCAGGGAAATAATCAGCGCTTCAGCACCTTCCAAACCGAAACGTTTGGCGCCGGCAAAGCGAGAACCCAAATATTTCTCCAGACCCTCAGCAGCAGTCAATCGCTCTAAAATGTGTACACGATCTTCTTTATTTAACTTTGGCTGGCAGCGTGCGGGCTCCAGACGATGCTGAATCCAACGCTTTTCGACGGTATCGACGATGTGCATATACTCAGAGCCTATAGAGCCACAATAGGTCTTTTTCAGATCACTGATTATATTTCTTAAAGTTGCTGTTTCTGAGCCGAATTGCAAGGTGCCTTGAGAAAAAGAGGTATCCAGGTCTGCATCACTCAAACTGTGGAATGCCGGATCGAGGTCAGGGATAGCATCTCTTTGCATCAAGTTCAATGGATCGATTTTCGCCTCTTGATGGCCACGCACCCGATATCCGTTGATCATACGTAAGACTAAAACTTGTTTCGCCTCGTGCTCTGCAGAGACGGAACCAACAGCCGTAACTTGCGCAGAGCGAGCAGACTTTGCATACTCGCGAAACTGCTCTCTTATCGGCGCTAACTCTACGTCAACTACATTTTCGTAGGAAGCATCAGGTAGTTGGTCAAACTCTTTGCGCCATTCATCACTGACAGCGTTAGGATCCCGTAAATATGTTTCGTAAAGCTGCTCTATGTATGACAAATTCCCACCGTAAAGATGAGCATTTTTCCACAACAACTCCATCATGCTTTCTTGCATTAGCTGACCACCCTGAATTTGCAGCCCGTTAAAAAGCGTGACAAGCACTGTCTAAAAGCTATTGAAATTCAGCTCTTAAGACTGTCACTTTCTCACGCTTTTTACGGAACTGCTGTCGTTTTCTTTAAATTATCTAGCAAACCGTCGTATTAATTGGCATACGCGATGCATTGTACGCGTTTTGTCAGCGCCTTTACACAGCTAGAACTCACCTATCTCATCTATTTTTAACGCTTTATAGCAAAGAAATAAGCATTAGCTTGCTTTAAGCGCTTTTAGCCTCAAAGGCCAATGTAACTTTTCTTCAGTAACAAAACCTAGTGAGAATGAAAATCACAAAATATATTTTTATGTACACTTGTAAATACCACTAAAGAAACCGTGATTGAGCGTATGTACCGAAACATTTATTAGGCGATAACGATGTTAAAATATTTTTTAATAGAATTTATCTATATAAAGAAGATTAAAAACAGTCTAAGAAGTCACACGAAAAAAAGTATAAATTTTAATCACATCAATAACTATAGCTTCTATTTCAAGAAATACTAAGTGAGATACAACTTTGCACAGTGACCATCAAACTTGGAACCAGCAGATCGAATAACAAAATGTTCTACAGCGCCGCCAACAATCTTAGCAAGCATAAAAAAAGGCGCTAATAGCGCCTTTTAAAATGGGTTGATTAAGTTGCTCTTTGCAGCAACATATTGCGAATCTTGCCTATTGCCTTAGTAGGGTTCAAACCTTTAGGACAGACACTGACACAGTTCATGATTCCGTGACAGCGAAATACACTGAAAGGGTCATCCAGATCCGCCAGACGTTCTGCCTGCGCTGTATCACGTGAATCTGCCAGAAAGCGATAAGCCTGTAGCAAACCAGAGGGCCCGATAAACTTATCCGGGTTCCACCAAAATGACGGACAGGCGGTTGAGCAACAAGCGCACAAAATACACTCGTACAAACCATCCAATTCAGCGCGTTGCTCCGGGGATTGCAGACGCTCAATCGCCGGTGCCGGCGTACTATTGATCAGAAACGGCTTGATCTTCTCGTACTGAGCATAGAACTGAGCCATATCAATCACTAAGTCGCGAATAACGGGCAGACCCGGTAATGGACGCAGCACTAACTTGTCTTTTTTTACTACCGCCGATAGCGGAGTAATACAAGCCAGACCATTTTTGCCGTTCATATTCATGCCGTCTGAGCCACATACACCCTCACGACATGAGCGACGATAACCCAGTGAAGGATCTTTGTCTTTTAACAGCTGCAGCAGATCCAACACCATAATATCTTTGCCACCGGGGATATCTATATGGATATCCTGCATATATGGGGCATCATCCGCTTCGGGATTGTAACGATAAACACTAACTAACATCGTAGCGACCTCTTAGTAAACACGAATTTTAGGTGGGAAAGGCTTCATGGTTTTAGGCGCGAAGTTTACCGCACGCTTACCAATTGTCTTATCATCTGGGAAGAACACTGAGTGACACAACCAGTTTTCATCATCGCGAGAATCGAAATCGTTACGGGCGTGTGCACCTCGTGACTCCTTGCGAATTTCAGCGGCGATTGCAGTTGCCTCTGCAACCTCCATCAGGTTTTCCAGCTCTAATGCTTCTATACGCGCGGTATTAAAAGATAAACTCTTATCATCAAGCGCTAAATTTTCGACCCGCTTGCGTAACTCGCTTAACAGCTCCAGACCTTTCAACATGCTCTCGCCGTCGCGAAACACACCAAAATACAGCTGCATAGTGCTCTGCAGATCCGTACGCACTTGCGCTACACTCTCACCACCTTCACTGTTGTTCAGACGATTTAAGCGCGTCATGGCAACTTCGATATCAGCATCCGTCGGATTAACTGCTTCGTAGCCCTCACGCATTTGACGCTCAATTTCAATACCGGCTGCACGGCCAAACACCACTAAATCGAGCAGCGAGTTACCGCCTAGACGGTTAGCTCCGTGAACTGATACACAGGCTACTTCACCACAGGCAAACAGACCGCGTATAACGGTATCTTCACCGCCGTTCTCTTTGCTTGGTGACAGCGCCTGACCTGCGATGTTGGTAACAACACCACCCATCATATAATGGCAAGTAGGAACGACTGGAATCGGCTCCTTAATAGGATCAACAGCTGCGAAGGTTCGAGATAGCTCTAAAATACCTGGCAGACGCTCTTCAAGCACATCAGCGCCCAAATGATCGAGCTTCAGCATAACGTGATCGCCGTTTTCACCACAGCCACGCCCTTCTAAAATCTCCAGAATCATCGAGCGAGCCACAACGTCACGACCGGCTAGATCTTTAGCGTTGGGAGCATAGCGCTCCATAAAGCGTTCGCCATCCTTGTTGATAAGATAGCCACCTTCTCCACGACAACCTTCTGTAACCAGAACCCCTGCTCCGGCGATACCGGTGGGGTGGAACTGCCACATTTCCATGTCCTGACAGGGAACACCTGCGCGCAGTGCCATTCCGACACCGTCTCCAGTATTAATCAACGCGTTAGTGGTAGAAGAGTAGATACGCCCCGCACCGCCTGTCGCCAGCACTGTCGCTTTAGCTTGTACGTAAACTGTTTCGCCATTTTCGATATTGATAGCAATACAACCTACAACATCACCTTCTGCATTTTTAACTAAGTCAACCGCGTACCACTCGTTTAAAAAAGTAGTACCTGCCTTTAAGTTCGCCTGGTATAAGGTATGTAGCAATGCATGCCCGGTTCTGTCTGCTGCCGCACAAGTACGGGCCGCTTGACCACCTTCACCGAAATTTTTCGACTGCCCACCGAAAGGCCGCTGATAGATACGCCCCTCTTCGGTACGCGAAAACGGCATGCCCATGTGATCGAGCTCATAAACAGCCTGTGGGCCGATTTGACACATATACTCGATAGCGTCCTGGTCTCCGATGTAATCAGAGCCTTTAACGGTATCGTACATGTGCCAACGCCAATCATCATTTGGGTCAGAACTGGCGATAGCACAAGTAATACCGCCCTGGGCGGATACTGTGTGCGATCTGGTTGGAAAAACTTTAGTGATACAAGCAGTATTCAAACCGCCTTGTGCCAGCTGTAGTGCCGCACGCATGCCTGCACCACCACCGCCAATGACGATACCGTCAAATGTTAGTGTGCGAAGATTATTCATCGTTTATACACCCCAGATAATATGAATAGCCCAAGCAACGTAGACAAACGTCATTAAACCGGTAACGGCTTGAACTAGAAAACGTAGACCTGTCATCGGTATGTAGTCAGTTGTGACACACCATAAACCGATCCACGCATGGGCGGCGAAAGACAACACTAGCAATAGTGTGAAAATCCGCATTGCAGTATTTGCAAACAGTGCTTGCCACTGCTGGAAATCCACATCTGGAGTAATTAATAAAAACCCAACTATAAACAAAGTGTAAGCTAGCAGTACTACAGCAGTGACACGCTGGATCATCCAGTCGTACAATCCGCTTCGTCCGAAGCTAGTGACATTAGTTACCATATCCAGACCCCCGCTAATACAATTAATACTCCGGATATTACCAGAGCAGCTTTTGCGGCTAACATGCCACTTTCAAGCTCTTCGAAGTGGCCAGCATCCATAAATAAATGCTTTATGCCTACAACACTGTGATACGCCAATGCAGAGAGAAGCCCCCATGCGATTAACTTCGCAAAGATACTCTCTTCAAACATGGTGATCGTTTCTTGGAAACCGGCCTCTGACTCTAAAGACAATCCCAACGCGTACATCATGAATACAGCACCAAAAAACAGTGCTATTCCCGATATGCGATGCAGAATTGAAGTTATTGCCGGAAGCGGCATATGAATGGTGCTAAAATCTAAATTTACTGGTCTATTTTTTTTCACGGCTCATTTCACACTTGTTATGGTTTCAACGAACAAGATTCTGGGACAGGTCTTGTATTTAATAGATACTTTGCCAATCCTTCTTCGTGGCAGTAAAAACTGCCGCAGCATTATAGCGAGTTCGCTGTTGATTCACAACGCGCAGCTCGCAACTAGCTACATTTTCTAAAGATTTTAAGCGCAAATCTTAAGCATGGATATTAGACTAATGAATAATTGTACAATTTATAACATACAGGCAAAATATTCATTTTACAGATTTCGAACATTTATGACCAGACTATAAAAGTCGACCCTGGATGCTCGCAAGACCCACATACATCAAGCTGCCAGGTATTTTGGCAGCTATGCGAAGACAAAATATGAGCTTGTTTTTGTTGACAATCTCGACTTAATCCCTATATTTGGGATCCAAATTACTAATCTCACTCAATAATTGTAGTCAATTAATCTATAATTATGAGACTTAGATAATAAATTTACTTATTTAAAGGAGCTTTCTATGGCTGATAAGATCGCAAAACTAAAGGTTGACGGTTTTGATGGCGAAATCGAATTACCGGTATTTTCTGGTACCGAAGGCCCGGATGTCATAGATGTACGCCCACTCACTGGACATGGATTGTTTACCTATGATCCAGGCTTTGTCTCTACCGCTGCCTGCGAATCTAAGATTACTTACATAGATGGTGGTAAGGGAATTCTGCTACACGGCGGCTATCCTATTGAGCAGCTCGCAGAGCACTCCAGTTACCTAGAGACCTGTTATCTACTATTAAATGGCGAACTGCCGACTGCAGAGCAACTTGAAAAATTTGTCAACACAGTCAAAGGACATACGATGGTGCACGAACAGATGCATCATTTTTTCCAGGGCTTTCGCCGCGATGCCCACCCGATGTCCATCATGGTCGCTGTAGTCGGAGCCCTGTCTTCCTTTTACCATGACTCCCTGGACATCAACGACGCTAAACACCGCGAAGTATGTGCATTCCGCTTGATCGCTAAAATGCCCACTATCGCCGCTATGTGTTACAAATACAGCATCGGCATGCCATTCCAGTACCCACGCAATGATCTAAGTTACGCCGAAAATTTCTTGCACATGATGTTTGGCAACCCCTGCGAAGAGTACCAGCCTAACCCGATACTCTCTAAAGCGATGGATCGTATCTTCCTATTGCATGCCGATCACGAACAAAACGCCTCTACCTCTACTGTGCGCCTGGCGGGCTCCTCTGGAGCCAACCCTTTTGCATGCATTGCAGCAGGTGTTGCAACTCTTTGGGGGCCAGCACACGGCGGCGCCAACGAAGCTGTTCTGAACATGCTTGAAGAAATCGGCGATGCCAAAAACATCCCGGATTTCATCGATCGCGCTAAAGACCCTGAAGATAGCTTCCGCCTGATGGGCTTTGGTCACCGGGTATATCGCAACTTCGATCCACGCGCCAACGTGATGAAACAGACTTGTGATGATGTACTGGCGGAACTTGGCATCACCGATGATCCAATGCTGGAAATCGCCAAGCAGCTAGAGCAAATAGCGCTGCAGGATGAATATTTTGTCAAACGCAAGCTCTACCCTAATGTTGATTTCTACTCGGGTATTATCTTAAAAGCCATAGGCATCCCAAGCAGTATGTTCACCGTTATTTTTGCCTTGTCGCGCACCATCGGCTGGATATCTCACTGGAACGAGTTTCATTCAGAGCCGAATAAAATTGGCCGCCCGCGCCAGCTCTACAAAGGCCCTAGCGCCAGAGATTACCCCAAAAAGTAATTTTCACAGCCAAAAAAACCAGCTAGATAGCTGGTTTTTTTTGGCTAATTACTTTCTACTTCCAACTTCCAACTTCCAACTTCCAACTTATTACTTCCTACTCATTACTTGAATCCACTTTCTTCACATACACAAAAGTATCATAGTAAGCCGCGCCCTCACCAATGTCTGTTTTGCTTTCGCTACTAATCAGCGCATTCACGCTCTGGCCTGTGACACTGCTTGCACACCAGGCGCCCTTTTCACAACAGAGCACCCCCAAAGCGATTGCATCGGTAACATTGGCGCATAGCTGCACTTCCCCCAGGGGGTTGGACACTATCACATGATCCCCATGTTCAATGCCCAATCTATTGGCATCTTGAGGATTTATTTCCAACATTTCTACGCTATTTTTGCTACTGGCACCAAAGGAGCTGTTAATGCGTCGATCCGATGCTGGACTCAGCAAAATAAAGGGTGCGTGTTTTTCCACACTCAAAAATTTCGGCAAAGGTCTGTTAAATTGTTGCTGCAACTGCTGTGAATACAACTCAATGAGACCGCTGTCAGTATCTAACATTCCCTCTGACAGCCTCTCTGACAACCACAGCCGATCTACATCTTGCATAGTAACAACCTGGTCTGTGTTGAGCTGCGAGGCACTGGACACGCCATGCCGACCTTTATCTAAATGAAACGCCTGATCGATTAACTGACTGTCTGTATCGGTAAAAGCATCATCGCTAAAACCGAACCGCTTTCCCAGCTGCCTGAATATTTCGGTATTTGCCAGCGCTTCACCGACTGGCGGAATAACCGCCTCGGCGCGTTGCAAAAAACCGTGCCCATAAGCTGAATACACATCCTGATGCTCGAAATGGCTAGCCGCCGGTAAAATTACATCGGCATACAACATACTGTCATTGAGCTGCAGATCGCAACCGACAATAAATAACCGCTCTTGAGACAGCGCCTGACGCATCTTATTCTGATCTGGATGGGTAGCCAACGGATTATGATTATAGATAAACAAAGCATTAATAGGACAGCGCATTTGTGCGTCAAGCAAATGCGTAGCGACATCCACTATATTAAACACCCTACGCTGATTTGAACCTGGCAGATCAGCCTTTTGCTGCAACTCTGCATTAGCATTGAATGCTTTACCATAACTACCCAGGACCCCGTGCCCTCTTTGCCCTATATTACCCAATAACACCGGTAACACTTGTGCAGCACGTATTGCAGCGCCGCCATTTCTGCTACGCTCTAATCCCACTCCGGTACTCAACGCAAGTCGTTCAGCGCTGCTGCATAAATCAACCAATTGCTTAAAACTTTCATCATCGACATTGCACTTATCCTGCAGATCGCAATCTAAATAGCCTTTTGCGTGCGCCAGATATTTATCCAGCCCCAAAACAGCTGACTGCATCTTCTGGCCATCTATGACACCTGCTTCAACCAACGTCGCCACCAATTTAAGCGCCAGACAAACATCCGATCCCGGGGTAATTTGTATAAACAGATCTGCCTGCCTTGCAATTTGCGTTCGCCGTGGATCAATTACCAGCAGCTTTGCGCCCTTTTTACGCGCGCTATTAATCACCCGCATCAAGTGCACGTTGGTAACAGTCGTATTGCTGCCCCAGATTATGATTAAATCAGAGAATTCAAGTTGCTGCGGGGGAATCCCCTGAGCGCTGCCAAACATAGACTTATAGGCCAGGGATCGCACCCCACCACAAAGTGGTGATCTATCTAACTCACTGGCACCTAAACGCGCGAAAAAGCGCCGATCCATCGCCCCGCCGGCCAACATTCCATGAGGACCCGCATAGTTTAAAGGCAAGATAGTTTGCGGGCCGTGTTTAGCTATCGCCTCAGTAAACCCCTGATAGACTCGCTCTATAGCTTGCTGCCAGCTAATGGGTTGATACTTTCCACTTCCTCTTGGGCCGATACGCAGCAGCGGTTGCCTGAGCCGATCTTCTGAATGAACAAAATCCGGGTAGTATTTTGCCACCTTTTTACAGATGCTGCCCTTAGTGAATGGATTGACTTGCGATCCACGTACTTTAATAATTTTTTCACCTTGAACCGTCACTTTTAAACTGCAAGTATCAGGGCAATCTAAAGGACAAACACTGGCTAATTCAGTTATTGGCTGGCTTTTCATTACAATCCCTTTCTAGATTAATCTGCGACCATGCCTGCCTTTACACGCCAAGCAAACACATAGATTACCTTGATTAATGAATTGTAATAAGACCCATTTTTTTCTAGTCCACAGACCCACTCTAGCGACTTTTGCTACGACCGCGCATTACTAACTACCCACTGTTTAAAACTGAACGGAACAAACGGCGAAGATCAGAAAAATAATTAATAACAAGTGCCTACACTCATCATCTAAAACTGCCACCTAAAACCATTACCTAAAACTATTACCTAAAACTACAGCGCTTTTGATAGATGGCATTAGCGATCAAGTTGAAATCTTTCTGCTCTGGGTCTAGCTGCTCTGTTTGACCGACAAATAAATAGCCGCCTGCTTTTAACTTTGCACCCAACTTTTCGATTAATTCTCGCTGTGCCTCTCGATTAAAATACACCATTAGGTTGCGACAAAAGATGA
>MAAC01017500.1_pt1 | contig 50487 bp, 47 predicted proteins | sample 1115981 | NCBI WGS metagenome assembly MAAC01 (sample SAMN04961126, study PRJNA320927) | seawater metagenome | isolation source: sample BD02T64 sea water enriched with oil for 64 days | place: USA:Gulf of Mexico | collected 2013-07-27 | reverse complement strand
ATATAATTTTTCTTACTGAAGAACCATCGGTATTCATAATATAAATATCTTTTTCACCATCCCTAAGTGATGAAAAAATTAGTTGAGAACCATCAGGGGACCATGATGGATACCAATCATCAACATCATTATTTGTTAATCGTTTTTGATTGGAACCATCTATATTCATCATATAAATTTCATGATTTCCATCTCTGTTAGACATAAAAGCAATTTGCTTACCATCTGGTGAAATTTCAGGATGCTGCTCTTCAGCTTCATTATCCGTCAAGTGAATGACGTTGTTGCCATCAATATCTGCTATGCTTATCTCACTTTTTTTATCTTTGAATTCCGTGTGAAAGACTATTTTGCTATCTAGTGTAATATAAGGACCCCCACCTCTAAGTGATTTTATTTGAGTCTGTTCGCTACCATCTGCATTCATAATCCAAATTTCTGGATGCCAAATATTTTCCGAATCCCAATATTCTCTTGCAAAAACAATTTTTGTTCCATCAGGTGACCATGCTGGTGAATTATCCCATTTGTTTTTTTCATGAGTTAATCTCTTCCTATTTGTACCATCACTATTCATTGTATGAATAGACCATGTTTTTCTTTCATCATATTTGTGATAAAAAGCAAATTGTTTTCCGTCAGGAGACCAAGCTAAGTAACCACCTTTCGCATTTGTACTTTTAATAGTTGAATTACCTTCTGTATCCCCTAAATAAATTTCTACATTACCAGTTTCCCTTGAATTAAAAGCAATTGTATAGGGCGATAATTTAGGCCTAAGTGTCTCAATAATCTGAGCATCCACCCAATAACTTTTACCTACCCAATTAGTACTTCCATCTTCTTTAACCTCCCAGTCTCCCCTAGAAAAGAAGAAATATTTTCCATCATGTGTCACACTTGGGCTACTTTCATTTGATGATGTGTTTATCTGAGCTCCCATGTTAATTGCTGCTCCCCATGAACCATCTTTCTGCCTGAAACTAATATAACAGTCGCTATCACCATATCCGCCTTCTCTCTCAGTATCCCACATTAAATAGGATTCATCTGGAGCAATGAAGGGGTGGGCAATATATCTTCCTGTGTTAATCGCTTTGCTCATTTTTACTGGATTTTCACGTTTGCCGTTTATCAGGCGTGAATAACGGATAGAGCCATATCCCCTGCCTTCCTTTTCTCGAAAACCAAAATAATAGGTACCATTTGCTGAAAGCGAGATACCATGTGCCTGGTCTTTCAAGAATGTTCCTTGACTTTTGGGTTCCGACCAACCATTGGTAGTTCGTTCCCTATATTCCTTTCCACCGTATATCATAGTACCATCCTCAGAGAATTGTGGCCATTTTATATCGGTCTCAGATTCGTGTCCCCAACGATTATTTTCATATCGAATAACAAAAAATGTGCGTTTTTCGTATTTCCCATTTTTCCTAGAGAAATAGAACTCCTTCATATCTGGTGAAAAATTGCCACCTTCAAAAAACCCTTCTGGAGAGACAATGTTAGGAGCAAAAAGTTTAGGAATTAAGCCCGGTGGCTTTTCTCCAAAATAGCGATCTTCTAAAGTTGGATGGCCAGCATCGTTTGCACTATTTTCTTGAGCATAGCCTGTGTTTAGCGATATAGCAATTGTTAGTACTACAAGTTTAATGGTTTTCATTAGTTATACTTTTTTAATTGAATTCTTTTTTTGACATGTTTTTATTCAGCTTTTTGCAATTCTACAAGCTTACTCCTTGCAAGGTTATTTTGAGGGTTTAATTCAAGTGATTTCGAATAATTTAAAATTGCCAAATCATTGTCGCCTGCTTTCATACAGGCTTCTGCATAACTATCATATACTTTATAGCTATCAGGATAGAGCATCATATTAACTTTGAAAGTGTTTAGTGATAATGTCATTCTATCCCCGTGGAAAAAATCGTAACCAATATCATTTATGTAGTCTTCGGTAACAGTTGGATGGTTGGGGTCGAGCTCCTTTAATTTTTTATAGGCAATAAGTGCGTTTTCAAAGTCGTCTTCAAGAAGGAATTCTACTGGACTTTTTTTATTATTAGCGACCTTAACTAAGGTTGAAATTATTGCTCCATCGTTTCGATTCAGATACTGTAAATTGACTGCTCCCTGTTTAGAATCTGGTTTAAACTGAATAAATCGACTGGAATTTCTTCGAACGAAAAGGCTATCCGAGACTTTAATGAGTTCTACTCCCTGTTCATCAAGTATGTTTTTGTAAAACAATTGATTGTCCTTTTGAAAGATTTTTACAATTACATCGTCGGATTGGTATCTACCGGTAATTTCATCCGCATATGATGGTTCAATTTCTATCTTTTGATGTACCGGAACAAAATTAGCCCAATCATAGACCTGGGCCACAGCACGAATCACTTCAGCATTAAAATCCGGAAACGTAGAATTGGTCATTACTACCACACCATAACCTTTGTCTCTATGAGCCATTATCTCAGCATAAAAACCTGTATTCCATCCGTGATGCCTTAAGTAGATGTCATCGTTTCTATTAAAAAGCTGAAACCCTAACCCGAGTGTGAATGACCAACCAGAATTACTCACTCCATATGGTGTACCCATTAATTCTGTTAGCTCTTTCGATAATCCTTTAGTGCTCTTACCTTTCAGTGTTTGCTGTACATTGCTTAAAAATTTTGCATAGTCCTCGGCAGTTGTCCATAACCCATTTGAAGCCAATGCAGGATAGATCTTTCTTCTGCCCTCTACCATGGTGCCATCTTGTAAATAACCTGTTGCTACCTTCTTTAATTGGGCTGCTGTGAGCGATTGATTAAACGTACTGTTGTTCATTTCTAAGGGTTGTAACACGAGTTCATGCATGATTTCTGGGAAGGTTTTCCCGTCAACATCCAGCATCATTTGTTGAATAGGCACATAGCTAGCATATGCAAAACGAACACTTTCACCAGGCTCTTTATTTACAGTAATCGGGTCATTTATAGCTGGAGGAGTTCCGTTTAGTATCTCTACAAGAGTTGGAATTGTTTCATTTATACTATATCGTCCCGTTCCACGAGGATGTATTCCGGCAGAATGATTTAAAATATTTTTTATGGTGACTTTCTTTTCTTTGGTAAAATCATTTTCTGGTACTTTCCAGGATTTTAAATAGCTGTTAATATTTTCATCTAAGCTGAGTTTCTTTTCTTCTACAAGACGTAATGCACCATAGGCCGTTACCGGCATACTAGTAGCCGCTGCCTGGAAGAGGGTTTGTGTTGTTACTGGAGTTTGACTTTCCTTATCCATCACACCGTAAGCTTTTGTCCATGCAATTTCACCATTATGGATTACTGCAATACTGGCTCCCGGAATTCCGTAGTGTTTCATACGTTCTTCTATGGACCATGTCGAATCGCCCTTTATGTATACCCGAGTTGTGAGACCAGTTTCTACCTTTTTTATTAAACCAGTTGTAGTATCAGTATTTGATACTTCTGAACATGATTGAAAAAGAATTATGATGAAGAGGACTGAGATAATATTTTTCATTAATTATAAAATTTTTAATTGAACGATTGATTATTAATAGGTTTTATGGCTTTGCTTAAATTAAATATTGGATAAAAGTAAATTATAATCCATCTTTAAGATTTTAAACTTGATAAACACAAACATTAAATGATGAAACCATTTGGTCATTGATATACCGCTTTTGTAAATAAATTATGGAAGTTTGTATGTATTGATAGTATCTTTGTTAAATCTTTACTAAAAGGGGTTATGATTAAAAAATCTTTAAAGCTTACACTACTCATTAACATAGGAGCCTTTTTATTGGTACTCATACTTGAACTATTAAGTGGATTGATAAATATGGATCAATTTGATAGTTCGTATATCTATTTTGATTGGGCCCTTAGTTATGCTGTTCATATTATGGTCCTCATTTGGATAAATCATTTTGTTTTCATTCCTTTTGTCTTTGATAAGAGACGTTATTTTTTATATGGAGTATTACTTGTTGGGAGCATAATTATTGGTGCTTGTTTCAAAGGAAATTCGATACATTGGTCAGGTATTTCTAAATTCTTTTTCTTTTTTATGTATACGACTGGAACTGGTATGGCTGCTTTTTTTTTAAGAAGAAATATGATCATCCAAAGAAAAAATATTGAGAAAGATAAATTACAAAAAGAGCAAGAGCTTACCTATTTAAAAGAGCAGGTGAATCCTCATTTTTTATTCAACTCCTTAAATAGTATTTATTCACTAGCCAGACAGCAATCTCCAGAAACGCCCGATCTTGTTATGCAACTCTCAGAATTAATGAGGTATCAATTAGAGAGTTCTAAAAAAGACAGCGTTTTATTAAAAGAAGAGTTAGAATTTATAGAAAACTATTTGTTATTGGAAGAAAAGAGATTGAGTAAACGATGTACGGTAGAATTTTTAATTGATGGAAACTTGTTGGACTTAAAGATTGCTCCTATGTTGCTAATTCCATTTGTTGAAAATGCGATTAAACATGGTGCTCAAAGTACCAATGAGCAGAGTACAATTGATATTTCTGTTGCGATAAAAAACAACACCCTTCATTTTTGTGTGGTGAATTCAAAGCCACCCATGGTTGCTGCATCTAAAAGAAAAGGAATGGGACTTGAAAATGTAAAAAGACGTTTAAAGCTATTATATCCCAATTCTCACCTCTTAAAAATTGATGATAGAGAAACAATATATCAGTTAGATTTATCTATTGATGTATCAGTTTCAACACTAAAAAAAACTGGAAATGATTAAAGTTGGAATCGTAGATGATGAAATACTAGCACGTAAAGTGATCGAAGAGTATTGTTCTAAAATTGACAATTTAGAATTGGTATTAAGTACAGGGAATCCAATTGAGTTTATCAATTTTACGCAGAAAAACACCCTTGATCTCATCTTTCTAGATATTGAAATGCCAGAACTTTCTGGGATGGAAATTTTGCGTTCTATGCTCAATCCACCGAAAGTTATTTTGACTACAGCCTATTCTGACTATGCCTTAGAAAGTTATAACTATGGCGTGGTAGATTATTTATTGAAACCTATAAAGTTTGAGCGCTTTTTAAAGGCAATAAACAAAGTTTCAGAATCCACAATAACACAACCTGAAAAAAATAGTGAAGCAGAAGAATTACAGATAAAACATGATGGAATGCCTGTTAATATTGCATTTGCATCCATTCTGTATATTCAGAGTTTTGGAAATTATTTGAAAATTTTTACAGATGCAAGAATGTACCTGATCTCTGAAACATTGATTAATATTACGAGCTTATTACCTGAGAATTTTCAACGGACACATAAATCATATATTGCCAATTTAACCAGCGTTACAAAAGCAACTAAAACTCATTTGTTAATTGAAAATAATAAAGTCCCAGTCAGTACTATGTATAAGGTTGTTGTTTTTAAAAAATTGGAGGTTTTAGCAAAATCATAAAATAGTAATTCCAATTCCACAAATAACCACTTCACTCCTATCCTCCTAGGCTAAAAGACTTTGACGGACGTGCGTCGTCGTGTAAAAAGTGTTTATTCGCTCTATCTATTTGATTTTTATGCGGTCGAGTTTTTGAATTTTACTTGGTATAATAAGTCCCCATTATTTTATCCCAGAATGTAAAATATAATCCGTAATTGCTTTTAGAATTAAGATGATGATAATCATGAGCCTCTGGGGTATTTGAATATTTGAATTGACTTAATCTTGGAATAGCATAACCTAAATGAATAATAATATTGTAAACCGTTAAAAAAGTTATGAATACTATTAATGCCATATGGTGAAATGGTATTGTAAATAATATTATGGGTATAAATCCTAGCGAAATAATTGCTTCAAAAGGATGAAATGCAAATGAAGCCCAAGGCGTGGGACTTTTAAAACTATGATGTATGTTGTGTATATATTTATATAATTTTGAGTGATGTATTAATCGATGTGTCCAGTAAAAATAAGTATCATGAATAATGACCATTAAAAAAACACTAGTTATAAAATAGAGCATACCATGGTCACTAACAGCTGTATATAATTTGGTTTCTTCATTGTCAATCCATAATAAAAATAACCAAATGCTACTACCATATATAATGAATGTCAACAAGGAATAAATGACTTCTCTTCTAATTTGAGAAGGTATTGGGGATTTCTTTTGAATTTTTAAACTTGAATATCTATTCTTTTTCCATACATATAAGATATAAAAAAATAACCCAGCTATGAATACATAGCGAAGTATAAATAGGATAGTTCCTATAATCCAAATTTCAGTATGCGATAAATCATTGATAGGCATTCTTGTATTTAATTGAGATTATAACTGTGACAGCCTTCAGATTTCAATATTTCTAGGTTTTTATCAAAGGCATCGTCTAATACATTTCCTGTTTTCTTGTGACAAAATGGACAAGCGTTCATATCGCCATCTGTATCGATATACATGCCTTTTATTCCAGCACTAAAACAACCTTGCCTACGCTGATAATAACCGTGATATGTTATTATTGGATAAGTGTTATACTCTGTACTGAAATTCATTTTTAAGAATAAATCTTCCAATAATTTAATTTGGTCTGTTGGCAACGAAACATCTTTATTGGCATAATGTCCCACTGCTTTCGGCTCCAAAATTTGAACGAAAGACACCTTAAGTCTTTTTGCTAATTCCATATAAGACATTAAGTTCTCTTCAGAAATAAAATCTCGAGTAGCACAGAGTGATAAAACCGTTACCAACTCATTATTATTTCCATTTTTCACGGCCTCTTCCACCCAATAATAAGCGTCTTTAAAATGCCTGAAGTCATTATGAACTTCAGGAATAAAGTGATCTAAACTAATCATTACCCCGGTTAATCCAGCCTTTTTTAAACGTTTTGCATTATTATCAGTTAGTTTAAATCCTGATGTTGCTACCCAAAAATCGGTTGATTTCTTGGCTTGATTTAAAACATTGATTAGAGTTTCCATTTTTAGTAATGGTTCGCCACCTGATAAATGAATTTGACTCACTCCTTTATCTTGAATTTTTTCAACAATTTTATGAAGTTCTGGTTCTGATAGAACCTCTTTCTTATTTAAGTTATCCCATTCATAACAATGTTCGCATTGCAAAGCACATTTCTTTGTAATGGCTAAAAATATTGTATTAAATCTATTTACAACGCCACTATCTAAAGGTTTGAAATCGTTAAGCTGAGAAGTCATAAACTGCTCGTAAATAGCGCTATTCCAACCGGGGGTATATAGTCCCATATAATATTTGCCGCCAGAATAGACTAATTTTTGAAGTTTATTATCTCCTAGAAACCGTCGTCTTAATTTAACTAAATAATGAAGTGATTTAATCCAATCTAGAGGATTATTATAACATCGTATTGCTATTTTTATTAAACTTATTTTTAGCTTAATATGAATTAATTTCATTCTGAAGCCCGCGATATTTTGACGATTATCCGTAGCGTCAAATGGTACTGACATCAATGCTTCTTGTGGTATTCTTTTTTCTTGAATTTCGGCTATCATGGCTTATTTTATTTACTGCTTGATGCTACATAAAATTGACTTTCATAATCCATTAATGCTTCATATTCATATTTTGAAAAATCGGTAAAGGCATCAGCTTCTCTAAATAATTTGAGCTTTTGGAAATCCGGCTTTCCTTCATAATTTCTTAAATAATTATAATACCCTCTATTTTTTAAAAAGAACGTACTTTTTAATCCTGGATTCGTTTCATTCATTTTAAAAGTAACCACAACTTCATCACCTACATTTGGCTGAACAAAGTATTTTTGATCTATCGCTGATAGTAATTCAGTAACATTTTCATTTTGCCCATCCAAAGCCTCATACGGGCTAATATATTTAATGTCTAGTGAAACATTTTCAGTAAAATCAATACCTGCATAATCGACTTCCCAAAACATGAACCCCGTTTCAAGTTTAATGACCACTTCTTCCCCAATGACGCTACTTAAATCTATTGGGATTGCAATATCTCTTGAAGCCATTGGACCAACGGTATTAATTCTATCTATTAAATTCCAACCATTAGAGGTTTTTAAGTACACAGACAATGGAATATTTTGTTCGTTAATCCATTTCGTGCTTTTTTCGTTTGAAGTTTTTTGTTGATCTTTTTGAAATTGCGGATAATAATCACCAAATTTTTCATTAAACTTTCCAAACGCATAATCGAGCCACATTGAGTTTTTAACTGTTAACATGAGCTTTCCATTTTCAACATTCTTAGGCTTATTAAATTCGAGTTCAATATTTCTTTTACTACTAGAACTGTTAATTTCTGAATTAAACAAATAAGAATTGCTGTCTTTAGTTAATGCAGGACTCTTATCTTTATTTAAGCCATCTATCAAGACATTATTTGGAGCAATAATATTTGAAAACGTATGTGGTTTTCCATATTTATCTAGCAAAACGCTTGTATTATCGGGATGATTTATCTTCATTAATTGAACGAAATCAGTATGCTGAATTTCTTTTAATTCATTAGTAATCTTAATTATATATTCATTATTGACTTCATTTATATTGGGGAGTAATAAATAATCATCCCGCTGTTGATTGGCTGTTAAAATTCCCGGATAGAGTTCACCAGTAAAAACAAATTCTTCTCCATTATTGACATATATAAACGGACAGGAACTCTTAAGTAACAAAGCAATTATGGAAATTAAAGCTATTGTTCCAACAACACCTCCAACAACATTTAAGACTGTTCGTCCAGTATTTTTATCGTTTACAGAAATTGAATTAATTTCTGAAAAAGGAATAGTTGTATGATCACCAATACTACGTGTGGTATTTGTGGTAATATAGAAATGCACCTCATTTAAAACGTCTTTACCACCTTTGTAAATATGCGTTGTTTTACTTTCTCTTGGCTTTTTGGATATGTGTTTAGAAGCCAGTTCTTGAACAACACCTGCTATAGATTTATCACTTTCATTAACTTCTAGGTTACTTAAATGCCAAATATCTGACCCAACATGAACAATAACATATTGTTGATTTTTAGAGAATTCATCTATTTGAGCTGCTATGGTTTCAGAACTAGTTGTTAAACTTCTGACGTTATAATATGAGCAACCTATAACCAGGTTTAAAAATAGTAGTGTTAAAAAAACAGATAGAAAAGAGGCTGTTTTTTTGTTTTTAATAAAAAAATTAAGCGGACGAAATTTAGACCTTTTTAAAGACTTCATTATAAATAAGATTTTTTGAAGAAAGTCTTATTCAATACTAGATTTGAGTAGTGGGAATTTAATTATCAACGAATAGTTGTTATGACATAAATTTATACTAATAATAAATATTAAGCAAATTTTTTTTATTCCACATACATTTACTCATGGATATCTATTGCTTAAGAAAGCGTGAAGCTTTGCTTTGGCTTCCCTCCTATAGTAGTAATATGTAAATTAAACATGATTATTTTCTTTGTATATAGATATTTGAATATATTTAAAGTCAAAAGAAACAATTCAACTATAAGAACTATAACAAAGTTGTTATTGGTTAGCTAATTACCTGAACGAGATATTGGTACAATTAATTTTAGAAATGTTATGAAAAAAATAGTTTTTTTATTAATACAAATTATGTTCATTTCGCCTTCATTTGCTCAAGAGAAAGCCAAAGAGTCAAATAAAAGTAATGTGACAAGACAAGGGTTTGGAGTCCATGCCTTTGTTAATATGGGCGTTGGTTTTGTTAATGCAAGAACTAAGACTGAGGGCTCTGCTTATTATTTTGAAAATTGGAATACTGAAGGTGTTATTTATATAAAAGATAAAGGAAGGGTTAAAATAAAAAGAGCAAACATCAACTTGTATGATGGTAAACTTGAAGCTCTTTATGATGAAAATTCTGTTTTTACATTCGATAACGAAAACTTAATCAAAATAGTAATTAACGATAAAGTTTTTCGAATATTTAAAATCAATAAAGAGGAGCAAATTTTCGAATTACTTTTTAACGATAAATTTTCAATTTATAGATATTATAGTGTAATCTATTCAGAAGGATCAAAAAACCCAATGGTTAATAGAAAAACTAATAAATATATTAAGAAGGCAAAATATTATCTATATCGTGATAGTAATTTAATCAAGATGAAATTGTCAAAAAAGTCTTTTTCTAAGCTCTTTCAATCAGATAAAGTTAGTCAAGAATCTATTGTTAAGTATATTAGTAACAACAAATTATCTTTAAATAAAGAAGACGATTTAATTAAAGTGGTGAAATTTGTAAATAAATAATTTATTTAATGTATTCTACATTCATTTACTCATAAAGATCTATTGCATAAGAAATCGTGAAGCTTCACTTTCGCTTCTTTTTTTGGATTCCATGAAAAATATTTATTCTCAATGTTTTAGAAGCATTTCATTTTTAGGAAAATCTTCTACTGCTGTAATGTATACATCAGTTTAACATGTCTCTCAATTTCGGTGACGAAATCATTATATAAGAGTCTATATTTTGGCCCCAGTTTTGCTTTGATATCTAACAGGGTTGCATTGGAATTTTTACCATTTCCAAAATCCGCTTTGACTTGTGTCCAAACGCTTGATAATAAATCGGCATCTCGTATTACCGACTTTACCGTGGTGGCTTTACCGTGTCCTGTTAAAACGATTGTGGGGTTTAACTTTGCAATAGTGTATAGGGTGTTAATAAAATTCGGAACATTACCATGGCCTGTAATAATCGGCATCCAATCCGAACTTAATACATCTCCGCCAAATATGATTTTCTGTTTTGGTAACCACATCAAAATATCTCCTGGAGAATGTCCATCATTAGAGAAAATGAATTCAACAGCTACTCCCCCAAAATTACGCGTTTGTCCTTTACCCAATAACAAAGTCGGATATACAAGTTGTGTAGCTCCGATTGTCCCTTTAGTCACGCGGGAATAAAATGCCACAGCGCCCTGTCCATCCTCTTTCATGGCTGTCAGCGCTGCATTACTTGAAATAATTTCAGCACCAGTATCTGTAAACGCCGCATTACCTAGCCAATGATCGGCATGACTGTGGGAATTAATCACCCAACGCACCGGTTGATCAGTGACTGATTTAATGGCGCTTTTAATTTTGTTCCCTATTAATTCAGAGGATCCAGTATCAAAAAGCAATACTCCTTTTTTAGTAACAACAAAGTGACTATTGGAATTCCAGCCTTTGTTTTCAGGGGTAGGCAAACCAAATGATGGTGAAACGATGCTATAAACATTTTCAGCAATAGGAGTTACCACAAAATCAAAATTAGTATTCGCTGCAAACTCGATGTCCTTTTTAAAACTTGTTTCTTGATTAGAAAGATGGTCGTAGCCAAAGTATCCTGCAAAGATTAATAGAATTACAATAAGAATGTTTTTTTTCATTTTAAGGATTCATTAGATTAGAATGAAGCTATAAATATAAAAAAACATACGAGGTCTTCTTAAAAAATTGTAGGTCTTAGGGAGAAGTATAACTTTTAATGGCCACGAAGCTCAATTTGTTTTATGGATTATTCTTTAGGCCTGAGTGTTTCAATAATCTGAGCATCCACCCAAAAAATATCGACATTCTCATAATCTTCAGAGCCTACATTTCTACTAAAGAAAAGGTATTTGCCATCGGGTGTTATACTTGCAGAAGCTTCCCAAGCATCTGTATTTATTTTATCACCTAAATTAATTCCATTACCCCAAGTACCATCTTTCTGTTTAAAACTGATATAAATATCTGCATCTCCATAACCATTTTCCCTTTGAGCATCATATAATATATAGGATTCATCAGGAGCAATAAAAGGGTGACTTAAAAAAGCACCAGTGTTTATAGCTTTGGGTAACGCTTTGGGCTCTTCATATTTTCCATTTAATAATCGTGAATACCTTATTGGGAATGTTGAATCTCCCTCTTTATAAGTATCAAAATAATAAGTTCCGTTAGCAGCCTCAGATAGCCTCATAATATACATAGAATCATTACTTACAATAGGAGGCTCAAGATTTTGTATTTTAGACCATCCAGAGTTAGTTCTTTTTAGATAACGATCACCTAAATGCATGGTGTTACCGTCTGGAGAAATTACTGGTCGTCCAATCCAAGGAGAAGCCACTACTGATTTTCCCCAAACCTCTGTGGTATCATTGTACTTGTATTCGTAAAAAGTTGATTTTATATTTTTTTCCCCTCTTCTGATAAAATAAAATGATTTCATATCAGGTGTAAATGCACCATCATATTCATAAATTTCAGTAGAAACAAGTCCAGGTGCAAATGGAATAGGCGTCATTCTTGGTGGCTTCTGCCCTAGATATGGATTTTCTATAGTTGAGACAACATTCCCTTTTGTCTGTTCTTTTTTAGTATTACAGGCATTTAAAAATAGTACCGATACAAGTATTAAAATAAAATGTGCTTTTTTCATTGTTTTGCTTTATGAATTAGTCCTTTGGCCTGAGTGTTTCAATAACTTTTGCATCCACCCAGAAGATATCTGTATTTTCGTATTTGTCTGTTGGCTTTACTTTGCCCGTATTCCTATTGAAAAATAAATATTTTCCATCGGGGGTCACACGTGCACCAAATTCTGAAGCTTTAGTGTTGATCTCTTTACCCAGTTTGATGGCTTGACCCCATGTACCATTGGGTTGTTTAAAACTCACATAGATTTCGGCATTCCTGGGACCATTGTCTCGTTGACCGTCCCACAGAACATAGGATTCATCAGGAGCTATAAAAGGATGTGCATTGTGCTTTCCGGTGTTAATCTCTTTGGGAAAAGGTTTGGGTTCTTCACGTTTGCCATTAATCAATCGTGAATAACGAAGAATACTCCTACCTTCCACAGCTTCATCAAAAGCATAGGTTCCTTTTGCCGAAGACGTCATTCGCATGATGGGAATGGTATCATAAGGAGCCCCTAACCTTTTAATCTCTGACCAACCGGAATCGGTACGCACTTTATACCTTCTTCCTAAATGCATGATTTTACCATCTGGTGAAATAAAAGCCTGACCTACCCGACCTGAAATCTGAGACTCTTCCCAATTTCCATTGTCTTTCTGTTCAATCATCATGAATACTTGCTTTAAATCTTCCTCCTTTTCTCCAATTTCTCTGAGGAAATAAAATTCTTTTAAATCTGGTGTAAAGACACCACCTACTTCCCAATTATCGGTTGAAACTAAGCCAGGAGCAAACATTTCTGGAATTAGACCTGGTAGAGTTTGATTAAGATATGAATTTTCAATAGTTGCAGCATTACTGGTTGTTTGCTGTTGCTTGTTCGCTTTGCAGGCATTTAAAAGTAACACTAAAAAAAGTATTAAAATAATATTCGCTTTATGCATTGTTTTTAGATGTATTAATTAGAGGTTGGCAGACCACTGATTCCTCAATTTATAAATTAGTTAAATTTGATTATTGCCTTTTTGGGCTTTTGCTAGCCTTTCTTTGTTATTTTTTTTTATTCGATGCCACCCGAAACCCAAAATACTCATATAACTCACCAGTAAAGGAACTTGCGTAACGAAAAGCAACACTGCTAAAAGTGGGATCAAGTTGCCATCCACCACCACGTATGATCCTTCTATCCCCTTTAGTAGCACCTTTAGGGTTATCTTTAGGGCTGTTGGTATAGCCTCCATATTTATCCATGCACCATTCTAAAGTATTACCGCTCATATCGTAAAGGCCTAATTCGTTGGCTTTTTTGCCAGCTACAGCATTTGTTGTATTGTCAGAATTAACATCATACCAACTCACATCGGCTATGTTATTCGCGCCACTGTACTTGTAACCTTTAGATTTATTACCACCACGTGCTGCATATTCCCATTCTGCCTCATAAGGGAGACGTACTTCTTGGTCTAGCTCATTAGAAAGCCAATCTGCATAATCCATAGCATCACGCCAGCTTACATTTACCATAGGGTGGTTGTCTTGCCAACCCCAACTAGGTTCTTTGGGCATAGCTACTCCTGTGGTATCACAATAATAGCGATATTGGGCTACGGTAACCTCGGTTTGGCTTATATTAAAACTCTCTAGGGTAACCTCATGGGTAGGTCGTTGATCTTCATTGCCCAAGCCTCTTTCGTCTCCCATAGTAAAAGTACCGCCTTCTACATGCACAAATTTTGGTAGGTTCTGTCCAAAGCTAATGCTTGTTATTAATAGAAGGGCTACATAAATTAATCGTGTTATGTTTTTCATAGTTTTTAGTTTCTATTATTTTCGGTTCATTAGAAGCAACTATACCTCTAACTCCTCAATTTAATATTAGTTTTAGACAAACGTATCGAAAGTGATAATGGAAATATTGTAAAATAGATGAACGAAAGCTACTAGCGGAAATAAACCTATTAGTAACAGAAAATATTCAAAATCCGTAGAAAACATGGTTTGGGCAATAGATTATCAAGATTCGTCTTTTTTAAAGAAATTCTAGAGTCATATTTTATATATTTATACGCTATGGTTAAAAAAAAGAACTTTATAGATTGGGTTATTCAGAATAGGGTTGTTTCACATTTCATATTTTGGTTTCTATTAGTTATAAGTTTACCTGTATTAGCGGCATTAAATGATGGTAGTGTTAAAAAGACGCTAATCAGTAGTTTGAGTTTTTTACCTGCCCAATTATTAGCAAGTTATTTTTTAGTTTATTATCAGGTTCCTAAACTTTTATTTAAAAAGAAATATCTCAAATTTGGATGCTCTTTTTTGATATCTGTATATGTATTTTTAGTTTTCTCAAGGTTTTCAGGGCTGTACTTGTCCGAAATTTTTACTCCTGAATACTTCGAAGAGGAAAGCTTACTAGAAATAGTAAAAGACCCATTTCATTTGGCTGTAGTTTATTTTCCATCAGTCTATGTATTCGTTTTTTTAATGTTTATGACGAAGGCATTTAAAGACCGTTTTGAAGAACGTCATCAACTTGAAGTTTTACAAAAAGAAAAAGCAAATACTGAACTTAAATTTTTAAAGGCACAAACAAATCCGCATTTTTTGTTCAATACTTTAAATAATTTATATGCATTAACATTATACCAGTCTGAAAAAGCACCTGAAGTTGTTTTGAAACTATCAGACATGTTAGATTATATGCTTTATCAGTGTAAAGATGATGAAGTTCCATTAACAAAAGAAATTGGCTTTATACAGGATTATTTAGATTTGGAATCGCTACGGTATGGCAATAAGTTAACATTGAACTTTACATACCATCTTCATAGTCCCACCGTAATGATCGCACCCTTAATCCTGATCTCATTTGTCGAAAACGCTTTTAAACACGGGGCGAGTAATATTATCAAGGACTCGGTAATTCAAATTGAATTAACCACAAACGAAGAAAAACTTTCGTTTAAAGTTTTTAATACGATCTTTGCTAATAGTCCAGACAATAAGGAAGATGAATCACGTTCTGGAATTGGATTTTCCAATGCACAACGACAATTAGAACTGAACTATAAAGATAACTATAACTTGAAAAGCACCAAAACAGATAAAGATTTTCAAGTATTATTAAACATTAATTTAACGTAAAATGGGAATAAAATGTATGGTCATAGATGATGAGCCGCTAGCCATTAAGGTGCTTGAAAAACACATAATGCAAGTGCCAGACCTCGAACTTGTATCAACATTTGACAACCCTATAGCTGCGGGACATTTTCTTCAAGATTCTACCGTTGACCTTCTATTTTTAGATATCCAAATGCCTGTAGTTACAGGTATCGACTTCATAAAGAATACGACTATACAACCAAAGGTGATATTAACAACTGCCTACAGAGAATATGCATTGGAAGGTTATGAATTAGATATCATTGATTATTTATTAAAGCCAATATCCTTTATTCGGTTTTATAAATCTATCAATAAATACAGGGCATTGAATGCCGCCATGCATCCAACTTCTCGCGAATCATTAGAAATGGATATCACATCAGATCACATCTTTGTTAATTCAAACAAAAAGATGATTAGAATTGAGTTTAACAACATTCTGTTTATTGACAGTATTAAGGACTATGTGAGAATTCATACTGTAAATGCGACCATAATTACAAAAGATAAAATAAGCACTTTTGCTCAAAAGCTCCCTTCCTATTTTTTGAGGGTCCATCGTTCTTATATTATTAATACCAAAAAAATTGCGACTTTAACCGCAAAAGATGTTGTCTTGCTTGGCGGTATTGAAATTCCGATTGGAGCGTCCTATAAAGAAATTATTAAGTTAATTAATAATTAAAAGCTATTAAATAAAAGGTTAATTCTTAAGGCTTTGTGCTGTTTTAGCCGAAGTTTTCTGAGATTGCAGAAAACAAAATTCTATTATTTAGTACTTATTCTGCAATATCATTCTTTATTGTATATCGATCTTTATGTTCCGAAATAACTCCCCCAATACCAAAAGTCGGCCTTTGTTCCGTTTTCCTATACTTTTCTATTGCTTCGTTATATCCTAAATCATTAATTGTCATTATTACTTGTTGTTATCGTTAACAAAATTCATATCAAAAATGATATTAGAACAATAAAAACCGGCCCGTTCTATTGCTTTTCGTGAAGCGATATTATCAAAAGTGGTTGAGCATATTGGTTTTCTATTTGCTTTAAGTACCCTGTTTGCTTGAATTTGTAAGACTTGCGTTGCGATTCCTTTTCCTCGATGATTCTTGTTCACTATAATGCCTAAATCTGCAATCTCTGGTTGAGAGTCACTCCATCTACATTCACTTGTAGCAATGATCTCATCATTATTGGTGACCGTATAGATCTCTTTTCTTGCAACAAGATTTTCTGTATAACCAAAAGTATCATCCATACCGATTTGTTCTTTTAAAAAAGATTTAATTGATGGTATATTATCTTCTAGAGCTAACTCTAATTTTAATGAAGATTTTGTGTCTATTATTGTATTTGAGTGTTGAAAACAAAATGTATTTGTGGCTATTGATTTTGAATGGTGCAAACAGGTATTATATGAGATAGGTTCATTAGAACTTAAACTTGCCGAACTGATTTTTTTCGCTTCAATTAAAGAAGTGATCACTTTATTCATCAAAGTATGATACTCCTTTTTAAGAAAAAGTTGTAGCAAACTTCCTTTATCATCAATACAACAGTACCCAATATTTTCTTCATTATTTTCTATAAAGAAATGCTGTGCAGAATCTATATATAGCTTTTCCCACATGACATCAATTGGAGCGGTAAGTTTTTGATATAGTTCAACTCGTAAGGCATTAATTTCTTCAATATTATCAGTTTTTATAAATTTCATTGTTTGTGTATTTTTGTAATAATTGGGCTTTTATTTCTTCTAATGGATAGGTATCAAAAATCCCTAAATAATTAAGCGCGATTCCATCCAGTTCTGCAATAAATAGATAACTCATAATAAGCGCATTTTTAGAATCAATTTTTTCAAAAACACCTTTGACTGATTGCAGAATAAATGATGACCGTTCTTGTATTAAGTCATTTAACAGCATTCTCGTTTTTGGTTGTACGATCATACTCAAATTCAATTGGAAGAATAATTTGTCCTTTTCCAACTGTATAAAAAAGGAATTTATAAGTTCTAACAGTTCCTCCTTTGGTGTATAATCTTGCTGATTAGTATTGTTAATTTCAATAATTAGGTCTGTTGTTTTCTTAAATATTTCTCGTAATAAATCATCTTTAGTTTTAAAATGATGAAAGATTAATCCTTTAGAGACCTTGGCCGCTTCACATACTTTGGACATGGAGGTATTCTCAAATCCTCTTTCTGAAAAAAATTTAGTGGCGACTTCAATGATTAATTCTCGGTTGTCTTTCATAAACTAAATATAAAACTGACTGACCAGTCAGTTTGCAAATATAAACAATATTTCTATTAATCAATTTTTAATATTATAATTACACCCATTTATGTCGATCGCAGGTAGTATATTTGTCCTAATTATTATAAATACTACGCCAAACAGTAATCGCTTTAATTCCTATGCCTTTTAAAAAATTACATTCCGATATCAAAGAGATGCTAGCGGATCAAGAAATAACAACACCTACGTCTTTTCAGCGTCGCAGTATTCCTATAATAAAAAGTGGTGCCAATGTTTTTTGCAATGCTGCAAAAAATAGTGGCAAAACGACCACATTGATACTTACGACCTTACAAAAATTGAAATGCGAAGCCGTTGGAAACACACCAAGGGCGATTGTTCTTGTAGAAAATAGGGAAAGGGCAATAGAATTATATGATGCTTTTTTAGCACATACTAAACATAATTCTTTACGGGTTTATGTGGGGCATGAAAAGCTACATATTGATCTGCAAAAATCTGAAATCTATGAAGGGATAGACATTCTTATTTCCACGATAGGCACATTGAATAAGTTGTTTTTATCAAATGGAGTAAGCAGCTCTCAATTGAAGATATTTAGTATAGACGACGCCGATTTTCTTATTCAACAATCCGCATATATTGCGCTTATGTCGATTACTCAAAGTATTAAAAAATGCCAGTATGTACTATACTCCGAAAAAATGCATCCGAAACTAAAACGCTTTGAGGCCTATTTTATGGAACATTCTAGAGTAGTCACTGCGTAGGGAGGCAATACATAGAATCAATTCTTACTTATAGCGATAAGCCCTTAACAAAATACGAAGACATGATGATACCTAAACTACATTATATATCTCAAGGAAGTTCTCCAAAAGCGCATTTGGATAACATCCAAAAAGCATGTACCTCTGGTGCAGAATTAGTGCAATTACGTTTAAAAGGTGTTTCAGAAAAGAAAATTTTAAAATTAGCCATGGCCGCTAGAGAAATCACTTCTCATTTTCAAACTAGATTAATTATTAATGATCATTATAAAATAGCAAAAGAAGCTAAAGCAGATGGGGTACACTTAGGACAGACGGATACCTGCCCTACTATTGTTAGAGCGCATTTATACACATGGCAAATTATTGGAGGCACAGCAAATACCGTGCAAGAATGCGAAACATTAATTACTAAAGAAGTAGATTATATTAGTTTAGGCCCCTTCAGATTAACAACAACCAAAGCCAACTTAGGTACGGTTTTAGGATTAAACGGTTATATAGCAATTTCAGAAGCTTTAAAAACCGACACTCCAATCATAGGTGTTGGAGGTATAACAACAGCAGATGTTAAAGCTATATTAGAAACGGGTATTTCTGGAATTGCGGTATCTGGAGAAATTACTCGAGATTTTAATACGATAAAAACATTTCACCAATTGCTAAAAGCATCTTCAACAGAAGAGCAACGTCATACATTTGAATAAATTAAAAACGCTTTTTGAGTTTTAGACTATTCTGGATTATAACCACAAGCTAAAAAAAACGCTTCATAGTCCACTATAGAGATTAGATATTCACTTGCTTTCTGTTTATCGCTAGAGGAATTAAAATAAGCTTCTGCCATTTTTAATCCTATTAAATAGCCCAGATCATTCGGTTGCCCTGCTTTATTTGGCTTTCCGTACCAATCACCAAAATCTCTATTTTTGGCATCTCTTGTAAATGCAGTCCATAGTTCTTTTTCATGTGTATTTAAATAAGGCAAGAATTGTTCTTTATAGCTTGGAAAATCACTTATCAATTGTCCATAAAACTCCGCTACACCTTCTCTTACCGATTTTGATAGCAAGGATTTTTTCTCATTAAAGATGGTGAAGTACTCTTTTTTCAAAACCCTCAATTGTTGCATATGAATCATTTCATGAACTAATGTCCCCACATTTCCTTTATAATATTCGGCAATATCATCCTTTTCAATAGATATTAGTGGTCCGGCAATAGATCCTGAACCAATGCCTCTTCGCCCTGCCACCAAGTAGTAAGTCGGGGGAAATTCAGCCGAGGGAATGAGTACTTTTATTTTATTATAAGCCGCTTTTGAAAACTTCCTTTCGCAAAGTTTAAGCGCGTTTAACTTATCTTTTATATTCGAATATGAATCGGGATATTTATACATTGCTCGTGCCATGCTCTTGGCTGTTAGATTGTATTTGCTAATGAATTCTTTTAAACCGAGAGATCCTTTGTCCAAATAGTCTTTTTGAATTATTGCAATGGTGTCACTATCTTCAGTAAGTGTATGATATACTTTTATGAATTGTTTTAAATCCTGATATACAAATTTTGCCTGATAAGGATCATGTGCTCTGTTTTGGGTAAGCTGTGCAAAAATGGAATTAGAGACAAAGCCAATTAGCATCAAACAGTATATTGTTTTTCTTATTTCCATTTCTTTTGATTAGTAAGTATGACTAATTAAAAGACTAATATGTTTTTTTTTTGTTACACTCAATACTCCATGCTTAACAGTCTCTCTCTCCTATTATACATAGAAGAGCTCATGTAGAAATTATTAGTTTGTAAATATCTTTTGTATAAATGTTCCTAAACTTAGAGGCGTTCAGTGATAGCCTTTTTTCGGTTTGAGATTTTGGTGATACTATCTAACACGCACCATTAAGCCTCTTCTCGAGTCTTTTTAGATTTGCGGTGGGTGAATTTTGGGTAGATATTTCGTTTAGCAAAACGATTGATGTTTCCACTGTTGATCATTTTGATGTATATGGGTTTTGTCACTCCAAAATATTCATAGGTAGTGCCATCCGTATAGGTAATTTCCATCAAAAGTCCCTTGTGTTGATAATCTTCAATACCAGCAGTTGAAATCGTTTCTTTGTATGCAGGTAAGTCCTTTTCTTTAGTTTCAGGAGCCATGCTAACCAAAAAATGGTAACCATCTATAATTGCGCGGCTCTGTACTTCTGCTTCTTGCTTCAATACATCTCCATCTTGAAATTTATCTGGATGCCACTCTTTTACCAAATTACGGTAACTTTTTTTAAGTAGTTTTAGATCGATATCCTTTTCTACTCCAAATAACTTCTTGTACTCATTAATACGCTTCATAAGCCTGAAAATTTTATAAGGCGCGAAAGTACTTCTTATTAATCGATTTAAATCAAAATATTAGATAATAAAAAAGCCCGTCTGTTAGGACGGGCTTTTTTCTAAAATCTAAAGAGATATATTTAGTTCACTTTTACGTTTACTGCGTTTAATCCTTTGTTACCTTCTTGAAGGTCAAATGTTACCTCATCGCCTTCTCTAACCTCATCGATTAATCCAGAAATGTGTACAAAGTGGTCTTTTTCAACTCCTTCTTCAGTGATGAATCCAAAACCTTTAGCGTCGTTGAAAAATTTTACTGTTCCTTTACTCATTGTAATGTAATTTAATTTATTAATACTTTATTATTTTGCAAAGATGGCGCCAATAAATTGAAAATCAGCCAATTTGTGCAATTATTATCAATTTATTATTTTATTACTGCCTTTTTACATCATTCTGGATATAAAATTCAAGTTCGAAAACGCGGTATATGACAACACATTTTATCATAATATTATCTCCAATGGAAGCAGTAATATGATAAGAATCAGCTTTTAATAAGATTTACGGTATTAAGAGCAGAGATTATTGCGCCTTCCATATAGCCCCCAAATATTTTTGAAGTCTCTGTCCCTGCGAAATATAGCTTATCATTCATGAATTTATTCGTATAGAGCGGATTTCCATATGAAGGGTGAAAATTAATCCTTTCTATCGCTTCTTTTGTGGAAGTATTATCATCAAAAGACCAATCTTTCTCGTTATAATCCATATAATTTTTAGCTTCCATTGACAGATATTTACTTAAATACGCTATAACTTTAGCCTTGCGTTCATTTTTTGAATAATTTCTTAAATTTTGATTTATAAACCCCATCAAAGCAAATTGATTTTGTTGGTAATTGGTATGATCATAAACTTCTGTAACGGGACCAATTTGGCTAAAAAGCATTCCTGATTTACCATCCGATCTCCAAAATGGTGCTTTATATGTTAGGAAGAATTTTATTGAATCACTCATCCATGTGTGTGTTGACTTCATGGAGTCAATTAATTCTAATGGTAACTCAGGTTTAAATAATATTTGAGAAGGGATAAGCTTTTGAGGAATGGTCACTATTACATTATTAGCGCTATACGTAATATCATTATTAGATGTTAACTCTAAATAACTTCCCTTATCACTGATTTGTATTATCTTTTGATTTAGTATAACTGAACCAGAAAAAGTTCTTGTAAGCTCATCAACAATTGTCTTCGTTCCATTTATAATTCTATATGATTTTTCATCATTTGGATTAGTCACAAAAATGTGAGGTTGACTCATTGTATTAAAAACTAAAGTACTTTCACCTTCTTGATATTGTTCGAAATAGGCAATATTTAGGTCGTCTAGTAATTTTTTTAAATTGGTGTGTTTATTTCCAAACCAAGTAGCTCCTAGTTCTAAATGGGAATTGTTTCCGTTTGCTATGGTATGAATTCTACCTCCTGTTCTAGACCTAGACTCTATGAGGGTAGCTTTAATCCCTCTTTTTTGAAGCAAATATGCTATAGTTAAACCCGTGAGTCCAGCTCCTATTATAATTACGTCGTGTTTCATATTTTATAATTTAAAAAGAGAAACGGAGATTTTAATTTAATCTCCGTTTCTCTTTTTGATAAAGTAATAAGTAACTCTATACTTTTAGTACCGATAGTTTTACCTGATCTGTAATGGTTCTATAATTGGGTGAAAACTGCTGTACATTTTTTATAATAGCATCATAGTCTTCCTGTGTTCCATCACCTTTTACATTGTAAATAAATTGAATTTCATCAAATCCTATGGGAGCATCTTTATCAACTTTTAAAAAGCCTCTTAAATTTAAATCACCTGTAATAATAAGTTCTACGCTTTCCAATTTAATTTGTTTTGAAGTGGCTTCAGCTACAAAACCTACCATCATACATCCTGCCAATCCTCCTAAAAGATAATCCTGAGGTGTTGGATACCCATTATTTCCCAATAACTCTTCTGGCTCACCAATAGTAAATTTAAAATGTTTTTCAATCTCTTTTGAACCTACCATCTGGTTATGTGTAGTTATTTCAGTATTCACACCTCCCAACCATTTAGCTGTTATGCCATAACTTGAAATGGCTTCCTTAGGCTTTTCTGTAATGAGCGCTACATATTGTTCAAGCCCATCTAAATTTATCCCGTTTAACATTATGCTTTGTGTTTAGTTTCTACCAGCCATAACACCACCATCAATATCCCAAATTGCACCTGTTACCCATGAGCTTTCGTCTGATAACAAAAAAGTAATGGTTTTTGCAATATCATCAGGTCTCCCTACACGTCCAATGGGATGAAATTCATTGAACCCTTGTAAGGTTTCTTCAATTTTATCTTCTTCAATAAAGGCACCATAAATTGGAGTTACAACAACTGCAGGTGATACCGCATTTACTCTAATGTTGTATTCAGCCAATTCCATCGCTAGTTGTTGTGTAAAGGCATGAATTCCTGCTTTTGCCATTGAATATGCAGAAGATGGGGTCGCTTTTACAGATTGTTTTGCCCACATTGAACCAATATTTACAATAGATCCTCCACCATTTTCTTTCATAATATTGGATACAGCCTGGGTAATAAAAAAGAAGGCCTTATTGAAATTATGATATATATCGTAATCCGCTTCAGTATGTTCTAGAAAAGGTATCGGATTAAAATAACCCGCTGCATTTACTAAATACTTCAAATTGGGAAACAATTCTTTTAAGCCATTTGAAAATTCTTGAACTTCGGTTAAATTGGATAAATCCAAAGCTACAGTTTTTACAGAGCCTAATGCAGTTAGTGCTGCTTCGGTTTTTTCGAGATTCTTATTGGCTCTACCAATAATTATTACTTCTGTACCCTCTTTTAATAATCGCTCTGCGGTAGCTCTTCCCATTCCAGTAGTTCCACCAATAATTAGTGCTTGTTTTTTCATTTTATATCTATGTTTTAAAATTCTGTTACAAAGATGTAGCAGATTAAAGATTTAAAATGGCAAAATAGAGACAGTGAATGGTAAACTACGGTATTTGCGCTTGAAACTCTTTTGGAATTAGTCCTGTATGCTTTTTGAAGTACTTTGTGAAATAAGTGGCTTGATCAAAACCCAAATCATATGCCACTTCTTTTATTGATAATTTATGATTTGATAATAACCGTTTTGCTTCCAATATTTTTCTATTATGAATAACAATCGCTGGCGTGTTATGTAGATATTTTTTTGTAATACCAGTCAATTTTTTTGAGCCAATTCCAAGTAAATCACTAAAATTATCTATACTTAAAAATTCATTAATATGTTTGTCAATAAGCTGTTTGAACTGTATGGCAATTTCATAATCAACATCCACTGTATAGTCTAATGCGTGTTGTTGCTTTTTAATACGTTCTATAAGCGTTAAAACAGATTGAAATAGATAATAAGACTGTTGTACATAATTATAGTCCTTATTTTGAATCTCTTCTGATATTTGGCTGGTTAGCTGCTCAAACTTTACTAATTGCGATTCGGAAGGATTTATAAATGCATTACCAATTTCGGTGAAAAGTAAATAGTTTAGTTTGGTTTCAGAATCACGGTCATACTTATTAATAAATGAATCATTAAAATGAAATAAGTAGCCTTCGTTTTTTGAATCTGGACAGAAATAATGTATTTGCTTTTTTTTTATAAAAAAAATAGTGTTTTCAGGATGTTCCACAATTTCGTAATCTACATAATGTCTTCCAGCACTTTTGAACCATAAAACTTGATAAAAACTATGTCTATGTGCTTTTATGGCATGGCTAAAGTTTTTTTTAAAATATGGCCCAGCTTCTTTAACTTCAAAGTGAATTTTGGAGTAATCATTTTTGTGAAGATGATATTCTTGAATTTTTTTCAATTAATTCTATTTTCAAATAAATATATAACATTATAAATAATTTATAAGCATTCCAGATGCATTATGCTTACCTCCTATGGTGTCGCGCAAAAAGTGTTTACTCGCACACGCTATTTTAATAAATAGATGAGCATAAATTTTAAGAAAAAACTAAAAAACTCAGGTTAATCTGTAATCCGAGTGAGCTTTCGCACCACGCCGTTACTGTGATCAGGGATGTATATATTATCTTCCTTGTCGATGGCTATGATATCAGGATTGGATGTCTGTGCCTTCTCCGCCGCTCCGCCATCACCGCTATATCCACGCACACCAGTGCCGGCCACTGTGTACATCATCCCTAATGGGGTGATAACTCGAACTCGGTTATTTAATTGATCCCCAATATAAATATACCCATTGCTATCCACAACTACACCACAGGGCTCTCCAATGTTACTCTCGAGAGCTGGTATGCCATCTCCATTGTATGTCGATTCACCAGTACCACCCATCGTGCTAATGATACCATCAGTAGATATCTTTCTAATCCTATGATTGTTGAAGTCGGCAACGTAAACATTTCCCTGATCGTCAATGGCGATAGCTACTGGATAAGCAAATCGGGCTTCTACGGCAGGCCCACCATCTCCGCTGAATCCCATCTCACCAGTCCCAGCAATAGTGGTAATAATTCCGTCGGGAGAAACCTTTCGGATGCGGTTATTCCCAGTATCTGCAATGAATATGTTTCCTTTTGAATCTACCACGAGGTGGTTAGAAAATTTAATCTTGGCGTTTATTGCCAGGCCCCCATCACCATCGAAGCCTTCTTGGCCTGAACCCACGATGCGTTGAGCGATACCGTCGGCACCCACTTTGAAAATCTTGCTGTGCCCACGACTCAGAACATAAAAGTTGTCATCATTGTCTGTAGCCACTCCATAGGCATTCATCAAATTGGTTTCAACAGCTAAGCGATCCTCATTCTGGACTTCAGAATTTACAGTTCCCATTACGGTCGAGATGATGCCTTTAGGATTCACCATTCGAACACGAGGATCCTTTTCGTTCGCTATATAGAGATAGCCGTGGTTGCTGATTGCCACCGCTGTAGGACGCTGAATAAACGCTTTTAACGCCGGTCCACCATCGCCAAAAGGTCCGCTTTCACCAATCCCAGCTACCGTGGTGATAATAAATCTAGGGATGGATTCCTTGTTTTGGGCTTCAGCCGTAGTTGATACCATGACGGCACAGATAATTACAGGAATCAGTGTGGCTATGAATTGTTTAAATCTTAATAAGATTGCGCTTGAATTTGAAAGTTGTGATTTTATCATAATTTTATTAATTGATTGATGCTAATGAAATATTTGATTTACAAAGATTAGATTTTTAACATCAATTATAATTTATATACGCCCATTTTAGGTCTTATTGCACGCAGTAAGACTAATTAATGAGTGTTTTTATGAATACGGAATATGAGAATCTGGTTTTTTTATTATTCTATAAAATTGCTATTGAGTTAATGTCCCAACCAAAACAAATATTTGCGACCGCATACTGATCAAAGATAGTTGAACTTAATTTGTTATTGACTTCTACTAATATTGTAGCGACTTATAAAGACTTTAGTTATTATCAATTATTCCAAATAATCCCTTGGTCATATTTTCTTCTAGCAGATTTGCCGACTTCTTCCTCTCTATCTTCAGTGCGCCGTTCTCAATTTTCGCATCTAACGCTGCCATTGATAAATAGCTGTCTATGGGAATTCTCTTTGTCCCATTAATATAGCTGTTGAAAAATTCAGATTGATCCTTTCCGCTTAATTCTGAAAGTGATTCACGAAGTTCATCTAAAGAGTATCCATCATTTGTCCCTCCATATTTTTGGAACAGTCCATTCAGTAAATGGTCCACGTTTTTATTATTATTGGTAGCTTTACGAATGATCATATCCTGTGAAATGGCAACAAAAAGACCTCCGCTATAGATTAACCCCCAATGATTATGTTTTTCGGCCCCATTGGTCATTGCTATTTTGCCAATGCCATTATCTGCATTATAACGCTGAAAAAAGAAACTGTTTAATATATCCAAATAAGAAGCATCATCCAAAAAACCTACATGATACAATGATTTTAGGGTATAGTAATTTGTAAATCCTTCTTTAAACCATTCAGTATCGTTATTGGTAGGCCAAAATGATTTCCCATTCCACAGGTGAAAAAATTCGTGAGCAAACATAAATCTAGAAATCATCTTAGACATTGGGCCTCCATTTTTTTCAATTAACATACTAATATTATTACCAATTTGTTCACCATCTGTAAGTGTTGAAGAGTTGATGATAACAATAGATTTTTTAAATTTATTGTCCGGTGATGGATTTGGAACACTACCCATCAATTCAATATAATAGTCCAAGACTCCCTCGGCCAGGTTTTTAAATTCTTCTTTCTGTGCAATAATTTCATCACCCCCGAGCGCGAATACCAATTCAAAATCATCTCTTTTAAGTGATAATTCTTCATGTGTTCCTGCAAAAAACATTGATTCCATTAAGGCTGTTTGATTGATGACCATGAATTTGTTTGCACCATCTTTTACCAAATCCCATGGTGTGGTCACATGCCAATCAGATGGTACTATAAAATCGACTGTAATATTAGTCCAATCATTATCATTTAAAATAAGTAATGATCTTCCGGTATAAAAAACACCCCAATCTGTGGCATATGCGGCGCCATCGATTCCTCCACTCCATTTATAATCTTCGTGATCTAGTTTTACCTCATAGCTCAATGTTAGTTTTTCATTGAGAGACGACTGCAACTTCCACTTGGCGCCAGACAATTCTTCTATTGGAATTGTATTTCCTTTAGTATCAGTAGCCTTTAAATTTTGAACAAAAGTAGCCCATCTATCAGGTAATTGATTGGCGCCTGGAGCCATATATAAAAGGTTGGTTTCAGGCTTAAAAGTTATGCTTACTGTTGCAAGTCTATGATTGTTTTTATCAATGGTTACAACGTAAGCGATATTATTATCTATTAAGGATTCTGAATAATGACAATCGGCATGGGCATTGGCATTGTTAAATGGAGTGATCAGGAGAATTAGCGCCATTAGGTGTGCGTATGTTTTCATAATATTTTGATTTAATTGATGAATGTGATTTAACTCAATACAATACTATGAAATTTACAAGAAGGTTTGGGGTTTCCTCTGTTTGTATTTACAAATCAGAACAGCTACAAAGCTTTGACACTATGCTTAATATAGTGAGTGGGGGTTGTTCCTTTTTCCTTTTTAAACGCAGCATAAAATGCCGAAGCAGATTTAAAGCCAGCCTTTTCTGCCAATCCCATAATGGTATAAGACTGGTGTTGCTGTGTTTGTAGTGCATGGATCACCTCTTGAATACGGAAGCTATTGATGAACTCATTAAAATTTTGGTTGTACTCCTTATTAATTATAGCGCTGAGTTCATGATAAGGCAAACGGAGTTCTTCGGATAAAGTTCTGATGTCCAAATTTGGATCATTATAATACTTTTTATCCTTGATAATAACCACCATGGGGTCGTTTTCTTGGTTTTCAAAAAGTCTTTTTTTAGATTTTTTTATTTTACCTCTAACACCAGTTTCTACAACTCCAAATTTTTGATAAAAGAGCCATAAAGTTATCCCTGAAAACAATAAGGTGATATTTAAATAGATAACATTGGGAAGGGGTTTGATCCAAATATTATGCAAATAAAATAATAGATTAAAAAACCATATCGAAGCTATTCCCCATATAAGAATTCGCTTGGTTCCCCAATGGTTTATGTTTTTTTTTCGAAACTCTCGGATGATTATAATTAAATATCCAAAGAAGTGTACATTCCACAGTACACGGGTTAGTTTACTTTCTATGAGTATTTTCACTAGAGCTCCAAAGGGATTTTTGGGAATCCAAATAGCAACGATTGTGAGTATCAATATGCTATAAAAAAGGAGAAGGTGCTTAGACCAAATACTGGTGTGCTTTGATATAGAATCACTTGATTTTAAATACAAGAACAAAAGCGGAGCAATAGCAAAAGCAAGCGCATTAGTCAGCGGTTCAAAACCATACAATAACTTGCTGTAACCGGTAAAGTTGAAAATGGTATTAAGTACAATTGTACCAAGAATAAAGAACAATAATGAAAGCGTATAACTGAATTGTTTAACGCTGTGCTCTTTTTTTCGAAGGTTCACATAAGACAATAGAAAACAATTGCCAGCACCTACGGCATTAACAAGTATAGAGATATCTTTTAGCAAGTCTAAATTCAACGGTTATTTTTTATAATAAGACGATAGCCTAAATTATTTGTTACATGAACAAAAGCTTTTCCATGATGTAAACTTGCCTTTTAACCTTAACTCAAACTAATTCAATAAAGCCTTTTGCACATTCGCAGGTACCGGTTTATAATCAGTAAATTGTGAACTGAATGTAGCCTTACCTTTGGTAAGTGATCGCAATTCGGTTGAGAAGCCAAATAACTCAGACTCAGGTGTAATACAATTCAGAACCTGAAAATGATTTATACTCTCAATCCCTTGAATTATGGATCGTCGTGATTGTAAGTCGGTCATCACATTACCCACCATATCCTCAGGTACGCGTACTGTTAATTTACGTGTTGGTTCTAATAATTTAGGGTTCGCATTTAAAAAGGCTTCTTTAAACGCATGAGCTCCTGCAATTTTAAAGGAAATATCGTTAGAATCTACAGAGTGCATTTTGCCATCATAAACCATTACACGAACGTCTCTAATATATGAACCCGTTAACGGTCCAGATTCCATCACTTCTAATACGCCTTTCATGATGGATGGTAAATAGCGCAAATCAATCACGCCACCAACAATACAGTTGTAGAAAATTAGTTTTCCACCCCATGGTAAATCGAGATCTTCTTTGCCTCTAATATTGTACCCTTCAGGCTCTGGCATGCCTTCCGTCCAAGGTTCAATTTTCAAATGTACTTGCGCAAATTGCCCGGAACCTCCAGATTGTTTTTTATGACGATAATTAGCTGCAAACGAGCGCTGTATGGTTTCTCTATAATTTATTTTTGGCTTTTTAAATATGGCATCTACCTGATACACGTTTTGCAAGGTCCATTTGATGGTCGCTAAGTGCAATTCGCCTTGGCAACCTACTAATTGTTGTTTGGACTCTGTAGAATAGCTCACAGCAACCGTTGGATCCTGGCTGTGAAGCTTTTTAAGAGCGTCAGTAAGTTTCTCATCGTCATTTTTATTTTCAACATAAACAGCTTTTGTAATTCTAGGTTCCGGATATTGAATTGGCTTAATACCAATAGGTTTATTACCACTGTATAAACTGTCATTGGTTTCAGTATGTTTCAGTTTCAATGTGGCACCGATATCACCAACACTTAGTTTATAAACCGTTTCACGTTTCTTCCCATCCATAATAAACAGGTGATTAATTACTTCGGTTTCTCCAGTCCTTGAATTTTTAAGTTTATCATTGAGTTTCACTTCTCCCGATTTCACCTTAAAAAAAGTAACCTGACCAAGATTGGCCAGGTATAAGGTTTTAAATATAAACAAGGAAGTTGGAGCTGCAGCTATAGGCTTAATCTCATCCCCCGTAACACTTTGCTCAGGCTTTAAGTCGGCAGCAGCAGGTGCTACATTATCAATAAAGCCCATTACTCGGCCGGTTCCCATATCTTTTAGTGCAGAGATACAGAATACTGGAAACAGCTCATGGTTCAGCATGCCTTCTTTCATTCCCTGACGCATTTGGTCCTCATTTAATGTGCCTGTATCAAAAAATAAATCTAATAGTCCCTCATCATTTTCAGCGGCTTTTTCTACTAATTCGTTATGTAATGTATTGGCGCGTTCTATTTGATCCTCAGGGATTTCTAATTTCTCGGGCTTCCCTCCTTGTGCCGAAAATTTATAGAGTTTCATCTTGAGTACATCAATAATACAGAGTGACCCATCAATAAATAGAGGATACTGAACTTTCACAGCATTATTCCCAACCAATGCTTTGATCCCTTTAAAACAATCTTCAAAATCGGCATTGGGATGATCAATTTGGTTCACCACAAAAATCGTTGGTTTGAGGTATCGGTCTACATAATTCCATATGATTTCGGTACCAGCTTCAACACCATTTTTGGCATCAACCACTGTAACGATAGTATCTGAAACTCGAATGGATGATATAATTTCTCCTAAAAAATCGTCCAATCCTGGGGTATCAATAATATTAATCTTGTAGTTACGCCACTCGGTATGTAGCGGGGTCGCAAATACCGAAATCCCCCGTTCATGTTCTATCTCATGATAATCTGAAACTGTATTTTTTGTCTCAACAGTTCCCCGCCTATTTATTATTCCTGCTTCAAAGAGCATGGTTTCGGCAAATGTTGTTTTACCACTGTGATGCGCGCCTACTAAAACGACATTCTTAATGTGTTTATCATCAAATACTTTCATGAGTTTCGAGATTTTATGTTATAGAATAAAACTAAGGACTATCCATAAGTTAAAATATGATTTTTGTTAGGTTGTACTCAAAAACGAAGAGCACCTCTAAATTTAAGACATAATTCAACTAAATAAAAGTTTAAATGCCTGAACTTTTGTGATCTACATTGTGTCTGACTATTTTTTACCACATATAATCCACAATTTCAGACATTAAAAAAGTTGTTAAAAACTAAGTAATGTTGCCTAGCTTAGCTATTTTTGCACAAAATTTAAATGCTTATGTTATCAATGCTGAATATTTTTAGATTAATTGCTTTCTTAGAAGGAGTCTCATATATTTTATTATTAGGAATAGCAACACCAATCAAATATTTTGGAAATGATCCGCAATATGTAAAACTTCTAGGAATGCCTCATGGCTTGTTATTTGTAGCTTATATTGCGTTTGCCGTATTGCTCAGGCAAGACTTAAAATGGAACAATCAACAATTTGGTTTTGTATTATTGGCTTCTATTCTTCCGTTTGGAACCTTCTATATCGATAAAAAATATTTAAAAGCTGCATAAATTATGAAATTAGAACATTTTGTATACGACTATTTAATTTCTGTAGGACAGTCTATTAACACTGCACGCTACTTGAACATGCTAGCCCTGGGCTTAGCAGTATTGCTATTGGTATTTGTAGTCGATTTTATTATTAGAAAAATACTGCTTAACCTGTTTAATAAGTTTGCAGAGAAATCAAAAACCAATTTTGATGATATTCTAGTAAAGAATAAAGTGCCTCGTAATATTGCACATATCATCCCGTTAATTGTAGCTTTAGAGCTTGTTCCTGCTGTGTTTATCGATTTTCAATCGTTTGAAAATATTGTAGAAACTGGGCTTCAGGTCTTTGGAATTATATTAACCCTGTGGATTGTTAGAAGTATTTTAAATTCGCTGAAAGACTATTTTAAAACCTTACCACGACTTAAAGACAAGCCAATTGATAGCTATATTCAAGTCTTTATGATTTTTGCTTGGGTATTGGGGATTCTATCTGCTTTTGCAATTATTACTGGAACGCCGTTCTTAAAGTTCATCACAACTGTTGGTGCGGCTTCAGCCATTATTATTTTAATGTTTAAAGACACCATTTTGGGCTTTGTAGCAAGTATTCAGGTTTCTATCAATGATATGGTTCATATTGGGGATTGGATTACTATTGAAAAATACGGTGCAGATGGTGATGTGATCGAGATTAATTTATCAACTGTTAAGGTTCAGAATTTCGATAAAACCATAACCACTATTCCTACTTATGCGCTGATTTCAGACTCGTTTAAAAACTGGCGTGGTATGGAAAATTCAGAAGGAAGACGTATAAAAAGATCTTTAAATATTAGTTTAGATAGCATCAAGTATCTCTCTGCAAATGAGATTGGTGAGCTCAAGAAAATTAATATTATAACCACATATTTAGAAACACGTGAAGAAGATATAAATACTTATAATTCTGATAAAAATATTAATAAAGACTTGCCTTTAAACGGAAGAAATCTTACCAATATAGGAGTATTTAGAAAGTATATTGAGACTTATGTGGAACAACATCCGGCAGTGAATAAGGACATGATGATTATGGCGAGACAGTTAGCACCATCAACACAAGGGATTCCCTTAGAGATTTATGCCTTTAGTAGTGATAAACGCTGGCAGAATTATGAATATATCATGTCTGATATCTTCGATCATATTATTGCCGCAGTTCCTTATTTCGATTTAAAAATCTATGAGCTTCCAAAAAGCGCAGACTTTTCGAATTAATAATTAAGCTTACAAGCTAAAAAAAAGCGATAAAATTGAAGTATAGTCTTCAGTTTTATCGCTTTTATATTTAAAATAACAGTAAAAAATGTATTGCTTAGATGTTGTTAGCTAACCACTCCCCAACTTCACTAGTTTTATAAGCTTTTTTGTCACCTGATAAATCTTCAGTAACAATACCTTCTGCTAGTGATGCATTTACCACATCACGAATGGCTTTGGCTTCTTGTGTAAGTCCGAAAGCATCTTCAAACATCATGGCTGCCGATAATACAGTTGCCAATGGATTTGCAATATCAAGTCCTGTCGCCTGTGGATATGAGCCGTGAATAGGCTCAAATAAGGCCGTATGCTCACCAACAGAAGCCGATGGCATTAATCCCATAGATCCTGAAATTACGGAAGCTTCATCTGTTAAAATGTCTCCAAATAGGTTTTCGGTAATCAATACATCATATGAATTTGGCCATTGTACCAATCGCATCGCGACAGCATCAACAAATTCATAACTCACTTCCACTTCAGGATAGTCTTTCTCCATTGCCTGAACCGTTTCACGCCATAAACGTGAAGTTTCTAGGACATTGGCTTTATCAACACAGCATAATTTTTTTGTACGAGTCATCGCCAATTCAAATCCTTTTTTTGCCAGTCTTATCACTTCTGCTCTGGTGTACACACAGTTATCAAAAGCTGTATTACCACCATCACGTCTTCCTTTTTCACCAAAGTATATTCCACCAGTTAGCTCTCTTAAAAACACCAAATCGGTACCTTCAATACGCTCGCGTTTTAAAGGCGATTTATCAATTAATGAGGGAAAAGTAAAGGTTGGGCGTACATTGGCAAAGAGACCTAATTTTTTACGCATTTTAAGTAATCCCTGTTCTGGACGTACTTTTGCAGTTGGATCGTTATCATATTTCGGGTGACCAATAGCGCCAAATAAAACCGCATCTGCATTCATACAAATCTCATGGGTTTCATCTGGGTACGGTTCTCCACAGGCATCAATTGCTGCGGCACCAGTAATTCCAGATGTCCAAGTAATATCATGGTTAAACTTTGTGGCAATGGCATCACTTACCTTTACGGCTTGTGCGATTACCTCAGGGCCAATTCCATCTCCTGCTAATAATGCTATATTTAATTTCATATGTTTATTTGGTAATAATATTTAACATTTTTTCTGTAGACTTAATAGCCGATACGGTTTGATCGGAATCTAAGCCTCGGGTTTTAAATTCTTTTTCTGCTGTTTTCCATGTGATAATCGTTTCACATAAGGCATCAGAATGACTTCCTGGTGGAATCCTAACTGCATAATCAATCAGCTCTGGAAGCGTCGTTAAAGGATCCTTCTTATAGATTTTTCGAAGGGCATTCATAAAGGCATCAAATTGTCCGTCACCTTGAGCACTTTGCTCATAAGTTTTTCCTTTAATGGTCAATGACACTGTGGTAGAAGGCCGTAAGCCTTTAGAATGGGTCAATACATAAGAATCCACACACACATTAACTTCATAATCATAACTGTCTAAAACATCAGAAATGATATAGGGCAAGTCTTCTTTAGTCACCACTTGTTTCTTATCACCCAATTCGATGATTCGGGCGGTAACCATTTTTAACTCCTGATCGTTTAATTGCAATCCGAGTTCTTGTAAATTTTTCTGAATATTCGCCTTTCCTGAAGATTTACCTAGGGCATATTTTCGTTTTCTTCCGAAGCGCTCCGGTAATAAATCATTAAAATAGAGATTCTTTTTATTATCTCCATCGGCATGTATCCCTGCTGTTTGTGTAAATACATTAGCGCCAATAACAGGTTTGTTTGCCGGAATCATAAACCCCGAAAAGGTTTCTACCAATTTACTCACCGTAAATAAAACCTGTTCATTTACTGCAGTTTGAATATTTGGCATGAAATCATTAATAACAGCGACAACACTTGCCATAGGGGCATTCCCTGCGCGCTCCCCCATCCCATTAACAGTAAGATGAAGTCCGTCGGCTCCAGCTTTTAGGGCTTCCATAACATTCGATACGCTCAAGTCGTAATCGTTATGTGCATGGAAATCAAAATGTAAATGAGGATATTTTGTCTTTATTTCTGAAACAAATTCATAAGCTTCCTCAGGTCTTAAAACTCCCAAAGTATCAGGAAGCATAATACGTTTCACGGGTTGTTGCGATAGAAATTCTAAGAATTCAAAAACATAGGCTTTTGAATTTCGCATGCCATTACTCCAATCTTCTAAATAAACATTGGTAACAATACCATTATCTTGTGCTTGCTTAACGGCATTGGCAATTTCACTAAAATGCTGTTCAGAAGTTTTCTTTAGTTGATGTGTTAAATGATTTAAAGAGCCCTTGGTTAATAAATTTTGAACTTTGGCTCCGGAATCTTTCATCCAAGCAATTGAAACACCATTGTCGACAAAAGTTAAGACTTCAATAGCATCCAAATAGCCGGTTTTAGCAGCCCAACTTGTAATACTTTTTACGGCTTGAAATTCGCCTTCCGATACTCTGGCAGAAGCTATTTCAATACGATCAACTTTCAATTCTTCTAACAAAAGTTTAGCAATTGTTAGTTTTTCCGACGGTGAAAAGGATACGCTAGAGGTTTGTTCTCCATCTCGTAATGTGGTATCCATTATTTCAATTCTCCTTTGATCCATTTAGATGATAAGATCTTTAGCAAAAGTTTCTATCTCACCTTTTATATTTTGTAAATAATCAATGTCATCAAAGCCATTAGTTAAATTTTCTTTTTTATAAGAATTAATCTCGAAAGTTTCCGAAGCTCTAGTTGACGAAATGCTAATGGTTTGTTCTGGAAGGTTTATTTCCAATTCCGTATTAGGGTCGTCATAGATAGCATTAAAGATTTGCTCTGAGAACTCAGCGCTCACCTGAACAGGTAGTACGCCAATATTCAAACAGTTATTTCTAAAAATATCTGCAAAGAAACTAGACACAACACATCTGAAGCCATAATCATAAACCGCCCATGCAGCATGTTCTCTTGAAGATCCTGAACCAAAGTTACGTCCACCAACTAGTATTTTTCCGCCATAAATTGAATTGTTTAATACAAAACTCTCTTTAGGGGTATCATCGCTATTATAACGCCAATCCCGAAAAAGATTATCTCCAAAGCCCTTACGCTCTGTCGCTTTTAAAAATCGTGCAGGAATAATTTGATCGGTATCTACATTTTCCAATGGTAATGGAACTGCAGTACTTTTAAGTATATTAAATTTATCGTAAGCCATATTATAGTGGTATCAAACTTAAAGTTTGATGTTTTTGATTAATATTATAATAAATCTCTTGGATCCGTTACTACTCCTGTAACGGCCGCTGCCGCTGCGACAAGCGGACTTGCCAATAATGTTCTTGATCCAGGACCTTGACGGCCTTCAAAGTTTCTGTTTGAAGTACTCACTGCATATTTCCCAGCCGGTACTTTATCATCATTCATAGCTAAACACGCGGAACATCCTGGTTGACGCAATGCGAATCCAGCTTCAGTAATAATATCCAATATGCCTTCCTCTTTGATCTGTGCTTCTACAATATGTGATCCTGGCACAAGCCATGCAGTCACATTTTCTGCTTTTTGCTTACCTTTAATAATAGATGCGAAATCACGAAAATCTTCAATTCTACCATTGGTACAACTTCCTACGAAAACAAAATCGACTTGTTTGCCTATCATAGGTTCATTTTCATGATATCCCATATAGTCCAAAGATTTCTTATAAGTAGTCTTCTCTCCACCAACAAGTGCTTCTGAAAGGGGAATACTTTTTGAAATACCAATTCCCATACCTGGATTTGTTCCATAAGTAATCATTGGCTCAATATCACTAGCTACAAAAGTCAATTCTTTATCGAATTGTGCATCGTCATCAGTCTTTAAAGTTTTCCAATAGGCTAATGCTGTATCCCAAGCGTCTCCTTTTGGTGTTTGAGAACGACCTTCTAAATAGTTGTACGTTTTCTGATCAGGTGCGATCATACCGCCACGGGCTCCCATTTCAATACTTAAGTTACAAACCGTCATACGGCCTTCCATGGTCATATTTTCAAAAACATCCCCTGCATATTCTACAAAGTATCCGGTTGCACCAGAAGTTGTTAATTTTGCAATAATATATAATGCCACGTCTTTAGGTGTTACCCCATTCCCTAAATGCCCATTTACATTAATGCGCATTTTTTTAGGTTTTGGCTGCATAATACATTGTGTAGACAATACCATTTCTACTTCCGAAGTTCCAATGCCAAAGGCAATTGCTCCAAAAGCACCATGTGTTGATGTATGTGAATCTCCACAAACAATAGTAGCTCCAGGTAGTGTAATTCCATGTTCAGGACCTACCACGTGAACAATTCCATTGTTTTCATGTCCTAATCCCCAATGGCTAATCCCATGTAATTTAGAATTTTCTTCTAAAGTTTTTAATTGATTTGCCGAAAGTGGATCTTCAACAGGTAAATGCTGATTGATGGTTGGCGTATTATGATCGGCAGTTGCAAATGTACGCTCTGGATACATTACGCTTAAACCTCTAGATTTTAAGCCTAAAAAGGCGACAGGACTAGTCACTTCATGAATAAAATGGCGATCTATAAAAAATACATCGGGACCACCTTTAACGGATTTAACCACATGTGAATCCCATACTTTGTCAAACAATGTTTTACTCATAAACTCTATAATTTCTAAGCTGTAATTAAAACTAACAGCACGTTAAATTTAAGTTCGCAAAATTATAAAAACTAGCCTAAAATGTATCGGAATTGCTCATCAAGGATACGATAGTCAACATTTTTTATGGGATTAATCACAAGCAACAAAACTATGCTTAACTCAATAAAATCAAGTTGTTGAGTGGTTTATAGAGTGATGCATTTTTACGAAAGCCAATGCGTTTATAAATCATCCGCATTGCCGAATATAAGCTTATCCTTAGTTAAGCCCATGGTAGATTTCTTCAAGCAATGAGTATACAATGGCAGCGTGATTTTCTTTGCTGAGATATAATATATGAAAGTTTGTCAAGCTTTTGCAGCTTAGCGAAATTACTTAAGTCTGTCTTCTACGAATTCAATCTTGGTTTTTCCATGTGGTTTTGGTTTGCCATTAGCATCCATATTCACCATTACAATTTTCTCGATGGTGATAATGAGTTCTTTGGTCATCATATTGCGCACTTTACAACGCAGTGTTAATGAAGCCCTACCAAAAGCAGTGGCTTCTATCCCAATTTCAATGATATCACCTTCTCTTGCCGAGCTTTTAAAATCAATTTCTGTAATAAATTTGGTTACTATTTGCTGGTTCTCAAGTTGAACGACGGCATATAAAGCGGCCTCCTCGTCGATCCATTCTAGTAAACGACCACCAAATAATGTTCTGTTTGGATTTAAATCTTCCGGTTTTATCCATTTTCGTGTATGATAATTCATTTGGTAGTCGTTTATTTTAGGTTAATTAAGATTTATTTAGATTTTCTCATTAATATAATCAATCATCTCATTTTCTAAAGAGATAGTTTTATCGAAAGTCGTTTTTGCACGACCTAAAAGTGCATCTGCGGCTGTTCTATCTTTAATATCTTTGGCATTAATCCGCACATTAAAATAGGCGCCATAAACGGCAGTACGTGCGCATAATGCCCCTACACCAGCATCGGAAAGTGAATTTTGCAATCCGATTTTAGCCATAGCCATCATCACTTCTATTGAATCACAAGCCGTTTCCATGACCATTAAAGGTACTTCAGTAGCATAAATTGTGGCAGCTTCTATCGCATTTGCACGATCTTCCTTTTCTTGATCAGAAGATTTTGGCATTCTAAATCCGTCAATAATTTTATTAAACGCATTGGTGTCTTCATCAACCAAGGCTAATAATTTATTCTTATAAACTTGTCCTTTTACAGCCCAATTTGAGAATTCTTCCCAACGGTCATCCCATCCTGCTTTATGTCCCGATAAATTAGCAACCATAGTCCCTAATGACACGCCTAAAGTCCCAACATAAGCCGATATAGATCCGCCTCCTGGAGCCATAGATTCCCCAGCTGTTTCTTCAGCAAAATCGCTTAGCGTTAAATCAATGAGCTGTTTTGTTTCGCCTTTTAATACATATTCAATAATCTTTTCATTCGGATTAAAAGGCTTTAAATCATCAAGTCCTAAAGATTTTACTGCTATTTTAATTTTTTCAGCTTCAGAAATTCCCAAAGAACGATTTTGTTTCTTCAAGAAATAATCTCCTGCGTCAAGCATGGCTTTCAACGGAATTAAACCAATAAGTTCAGACCCTGTTACGCGTAAACCTCGTGAATCAGCAGCTTTACAAGTTTCGTCAAAGGCCACATGCATTGAGGTAATACTAATATTAGTAAGATTATAAGAGATTTGTGCGATCCCATATTCGTCAATATACCAACCAATGCCTTTTACTGCCTTTAGCTTTCCAGGAACTCTAATGGCTTCCCCGTTAGCATCCAAAATTTTCTTTCCTGTAATAGCATTGCCTTCACGTTTAAAGCGTCCTGCTTCTCTAATATCAAAAGCAATCGCATTGGCACGTCTAGTTGATGTGGTATTTAAATTTACATTATAAGCGACTAGAAAATCACGAGCAGAAATCGCTGTTACTCCAGTTGTCGCAACATTATCACTATACTCTGCAGGTCCGAAATCGGGTTTCCATTCAGGGTCAGAAAGTTTTTTAGGAAGTCCTTCATATTCACCAGCTCTACAATTGGCCAAATTCACGCGTTTATCTTCTTGGGCTGCATTTTCATAAAGATATACCGGAATGTTTAATTGCTTGCCAACACGTTCCCCTAATTTATGTGCATAAGTAGCTGTTTCTTCTAAAGTAATTCCTGAAATAGGTACCATCGGACAAACATCTGTAGCTCCAAAACGAGGATGCTCTCCAGTATGTTTACTCATATCAATTAGTTGTGCGGCCTTTTGAATTAGTAAAAACGCAGCATCAACAACCTGATCTGGTTCACCAACAAAGGTAATAACAGTTCTATTAGTGGCTGCTCCTGGGTCTACGTCTAAAAGTTTTATTCCATCAATGGTTTCAACAATTTTAGCGATTTCATTTATTTTAACAAGATCACGTCCTTCACTTATATTTGGTACGCATTCAATGAGTTGTTTTTGCATCTTTTATATCTGAATGGGTTAATTAATATTTCCTTCAAATATACATATTCAGTCCATTGTTTAAAACACTAATTCTTCATATTTATGTCGCTCACTTACCTCTGCTACATTTCCCAAATATGCATTGCCTCTCAACCTTCCAACAGTATGGGCCGAAAGCTCAATTTCTGAAGCTTGTGTAGCGAGTTTGTTGAGACTTAATGGCGCTATGTTTAACCACTCTGCTTCCATCTCATTATTGAGCATTAAAGGCATTCTAGGTTCTTTCAACTTGGGATTATTGTGAATTTTAGCCATAAACGGATTTCCTTTTCTCGTCACAATGCTAAAGGTGTTGATGAGTTCGCCTGTTGCAGGGTTTAACCAGTCACTCCATAGTCCCGCAAAACATAAGGGTAGATCACTTTTGTTTTTTATATAAAACGGATAGGTTTTTCCTTTATAATGGTGGTGTTCGTAAAAGCCATCAACATAAATCAAGCAGCGTTGGTGTTTCGCAGAATGTTTAAAAGATGGTTTTTCAAAAATAGTTTCAACCCGGGCATTTAAAGTGGCATTCCAAAATTTCAAGAACTGTACTTCAGTTTTTACCCAATTAGGGACCAATCCCCATAATGATATGACTGGTATTTTAGGCGATTCATTGGTATAGATATATAATTTAGGATGAGCATATCCGGAAACATGATGCAGGTTTGACTCCGAAAATGGACGAAGTTTCTCCTCAATTTCTAAGATAGCATCCAATTGCCCGAATCGTATTGCCCTTTTTAATTGCGTTTCTAAACTTGTTTTTATATCATAACACATGTTACAAAAGTGATTAATTATAGATCTTAAAGATACATTTCTATAAGGCATCATTTTAACTTTTATTTTAGCTAACTCTTTTCAGTTCTATTATGTTTGTTTTGAGTCATTTTTTTTAGAAATAAGAGGAAACCAGATGTAACAATTCACTACATTGTGTGACCAATTAATAAACATTAACACACACACTATAAAAACATGAGAAATTTTAGATTATTAGTATTAGCATTGGTGCTTAGCTTTTCAGGACAGGGTAATGCCCAAACAGCAGCTGAAATTGTAGCAAACTATCTTGAAGCTATTGGTGGCGAAGAAAATTTACTTAAAGTTCAAGGCATAAAAATGAAAGGTGAGTTAAATGCACAAGGCATGAAAATACCAATGGAAACGGTGACTATGAAGGACGGACGTATGTACGCCCAAATTGAATTTCAAGGTAAAAAAATAAAGCAACTGTTTACTGATGGAACAAAAGTTTGGATGTTTAATATGATGGCTCAAGCTGTTGAAGAAATGCCAGCCGATGAAACAAAAATGATTCTTGAAGAATTTAGAGATTTCCCTAATCCATTTTTAAATTATAAAGACAAAGGCTATACCATTGAACTTATGGGTACAGAAACACAAGAAGGGACTGAATGTTTTAAGCTAAAGCTTACCAAAAAACCACATACAATTAAAGGTGAAGTGGTTCCTAATATAAGTTTTTATTATTTTGAAACAGACACATTTGTTCCTATTTTAACTGAAGCAGAGGTTCCAACTGGACCAGCAAAAGGACAACTAATGAAAACACCACTTAGTGATTATCAGGAGGTAGACGGATTGTATTTTCCGTTTACAACAGAAATACAGGGGATGACAATGACTTTTACAAGCATAATCATAAACCCTGAAGTTGAAGATGCCGATTTTGCAAAATCTGTAGAAGCTGAAAAAACGCCAGCTATCAAAAACTAAAATCATTAAAAGCGCCTTTTTTAAAAGGCGCTTTTTTATTTTTAAAATTCAAACATATGAAAATTAGAATAATACTTATTCTTTCATTGATGATTTCTGGGTTGACAACTCAAGCACAGGAAAGCGAAGCTATAAAACGAGGGAAGGCCTTATTTGGAGATCTAAGAGTACGACACATTGGTCCAGCCTTAATGAGTGGCAGAATAAACGATTTAGCGATCCACCCTACAAATTCTAAAATCATTTATGCTGGGACTGCGGGAGGTGGTGTATGGAAATCGAATGATGCCGGGACTATATTTCATCCTGTTTTTGATGATTATTGCCAATCAATTGGAGCTGTTGCCATTGATCCAAATGATCCAGATAATGTGATTTATGTGGGCACAGGAGAAACATGGACACGTAATAGTGTATCTATTGGAGATGGATTGTACAAATCTATAGACGGTGGAACGAATTGGAAAAAGCTTGGCTTTGATAAATCTGAACGCATTGCAAATATCATTGTTAATCCTAATAATTCTGATGAAATTTATGTCGCTGTCCTCGGTGCACTTTGGTCAGATAGTGATGTTCGAGGTGTTTACAAGTCTCTGGATGCAGGAGCAACCTGGAATAAAGTGCTCTATCTCGATAAAACTACGGGTTGTGCCGATTTAACTATGGATCCCAACGATCCAAATATTCTATATGCCTCAATGTGGGAATTTAGAAGAACAGGATGGTCTTTCAACTCTGGAGGTGACAAAAGTGCACTATACAAGTCTTTAGATGGCGGATCAACATGGAATAAAATCCATAATGGCTTTCCAGAAGGGAAATTAGGTCGTTTGGCGATTGCAGTTGCACCATCAGATTCGAATATTTTATATACTGTTATTGAGGCTGAAGCAGCAAAAAAGAAAGGTCTTTACAAAAGTACCGATGCGGGCGCTAGTTGGAAACAATTAAACAATGACTTTGGAATTACCGTACGCCCGTTCTATTTTTCAAGAATAACGGTTGACCCAAAAAATCCGGATATCGTTGTTAAAGCAGGATTAACGGGTTCAATATCCAGAGATGGAGGCAAAACCTTTAGTACATTGGGAAATATGCATGGAGACATTCATGATATTGTGTTTGATCAAAATGATTCTGAACGTATGTTTGTTGGAACCGATGGTGGTGTTTATCGTTCTTGGAATGGAGGAACCACAATGGAAATTGTTGAAAATTTACCATTATCTCAATTTTATCATATCAGTGTAGACAACGCTGAACCCTATAATATATATGGTGGACTACAAGACAATGGTTCCTGGTATGGCCCTTCCCATTCTAGTGGTGGTATCAATGCCAGAGATTGGAATTCAATTGGTGGTGGTGATGGTTTCAGAGTCTTAAAGCACCCTACCAAAAATATTATTTATTCAGAGATGCAAGGTGCAGCAAACGTATGGCGATACGATGTTGATAACAGCCTAATAAAAACGGTGCAACCGCTGCCTCAAATTGGACATGCTAAATTGCGTTTTAATTGGAATGCGCCAATGGCAATTAGTTCACATCAACCCGATCGCTTTTATATGGGGAGTCAATTTTTACATATTTCTGAAGACATGGGTAATTCCTGGACAATTATTTCTCCAGATTTAACCACAAACGACGCGAATAAACAACAACAAGAAGCTTCTGGAGGCCTTTCTATGGATAATTCTGGAGCAGAAAATCATACGACAATTTTCACTATTGCAGAATCACCTTTAGATGCTGATGTAATCTGGGTTGGTACTGATGATGGGAATGTTCAAATCACAAAAAATGCTGGGAAAACATGGTCCAATACTATAGATAATATTTCGGGATTACCAAAGCATACCTGGGTGTATCATATTGAAGCGAGTTCACACGACAAAGCCACAGCATATGCCGTTTTTGAAGGGCACACCAATGGAGATATGACTCCATATACTTATAAAACTACAGATTATGGTCTTACCTGGGAAAGTATTATTACTGATGATGTACAAGGGTTTGTGAGAAATATACAAGAGGATTATGTCAATCCTGATTTATTGTTTCTAGGAACGGAATTTGGACTATATATCACTTTAAATGGCGGTAATACATGGAACAAGTTTACCGAGAATATGCCTTCGGTTGCAGTGCATTTTATTGATCTTCAAAAGCAAACAAACGATTTGGTAATGGGTACACATGGTCGTGGTGTTATTATCATCGATGATATTTCTCCGCTTCGTGAAATTAATAAAGAGGTGATGTTAAAAAAAGTACATTTCTTTAAAACCAAACCAACTGTGATGAGAGACCAAAGAGGTTTCGTAGGAAACTTTGGAGGAGAGACCCAATTTGTTGGAGCCAATCCTTCAAGGGCTGTACAGATAAAGTATTTACTAACCAAACGGCATACTTTTGGAAAAATGTCTCTGGAAATACAAGATCTTGAAGGCCGTAAAATTACCAGTTTAGGTCCGGGAAAATCAAAAGGCATCAATATTGTGTATTGGAATTATTCTATGAATCAACCTAAAGTTGCTAAAGGGAAAACCATCAGTTATGGTGGATTTGCTTCTCCAAGAGTGAAAGCAGGCTCCTATAAAGCAGTCCTTACAAAAGGGAAAGCTTCTTATGAACAAATTTTTGAAGTTGTATACGATGATAATTCAGGATTATCAGTAGGTGAAAGGAAAACAAAGCACGATGTGACTATGAAAATGTATCATATGATAGAAGCTTTGGCTTATATAGTTTATGAATTGGATGAAATCCTTAAAACGAACCCCAAAGAAAAGATCGCTATGGCATTAACTACTTTAAAAAAGACGCTCGTAATTACAACTGGGGATAATTATGTGAGTTCGGCCGAGCCTCAATTAAGAGAGTTAATGGCTGACTTATATAGTAAAATTGCAGGAAGCTATGATGTTGCCTCTCCAGCTGAAATGGCCAATTTAAAACTTATTGAAGCACGATTCATCATGGCTAAAGCAGATTTTGATAAACTAAAAAAGAAGGCAAAACTAAAAAACTTTGTACTTAAAACTTATGATGAGTTTGTCAATGATTAAGAACTTTGGCATCTGCTTTTAATTGACTAAAGTCCATTTTAATTTATTGGGTTATATACTATTGTCAATTTGAGTGACTTTTTAAATAATTAGTATTGAGAACAGTTTTCAAAAATGAAAATTTAATTCTCAATACTAATTATACGCATTCCTGTTAGTAAAAATCAAGCCTTTTCCACCCATTTGTTAATAACACAGTTAACAACAATCGGCCCTTCTAACTATTTTCTTTTAAAGATTCTATATTTTTAGTAAAAATCTTTCTCATTATGAATACTAGAAACTTTGATCTCAAACGTGTTCGTCCTGATTTCATGACGACTACCATTAACAATGAAATGAGTGCAGAAGAACGGTTCCAAAATTTAGTACTGCGACCGATAATTAAACTCCAAGACGATTTATTTATTGAAGTGTTCAAAAATTATGTTCATAAACATAAAAATGTGTTTTATGAATTATCTACCGAAAAACGGATTTTCTATATTGAGAATTCAATTCAAAAGGATATGAAATTCAGAAATAGTATGAAAGGTATGGTGATAGGACTTTTTACTGTGGAAGAATATAAGCTTTACATTGAAAATTCATCGGCATTAAACAAACGGATGATGAATCTTGTAAAAGAGCGCATTATAAATAGTATCCAAGCCATAGTTTCAGATGCTATTGAACTCCCAGCTGCAGTTTAATAAAATTTTAACGTTTCATGTCAATTATTTTATATACTTTTGAAACGTTCATTTCAATTAAAATGCCAAAAACAGAATCATTCAATAGAACCTTAGTCCTGGAGCAGGCCACAACAGTTTTTCACGATAAAGGCTACAATGCTACTTCGCTGCAAAATCTGGTAGATGCTACTGGATTGAATCGATCTAGTATTTACAATTCGTTTGTAAGTAAGTTAGATTTATACCTCGAATGTTTAAATGTATATGAAGCTAAATTTAATAGAGAAGCTTCAAAAACCCTATTAAGGGCCGAAGATCCTTTGGATGCCATTAAGCGTTTATTTGATTTATATGTCAAACTGATTTCGTTGGAAAAGTTTGATAAGGGTTGTCTCATTACGAATTGTAAAGCTGAAATGGCAAACCATGAGAAGGCGATAACCGTATTTTTGGAGAAAAACCAAGGTCATACGCTCCAATTTTTGGAAGATTTAATCATAAAAGGGCAGGAAGACGGACACATAAATACAAATCAGACTTCAAAAATCTACGCGTTGTACTTATTTTCGTCGTTGCAAGGATTTAGAATGACGGCTATTTTAATTACAGATAGAACACAATTACAAAGTATTGTAAATTCAATTTTACAAACTATAACTTAATTTTTTTTGAACCAATTTGAAACGTTCGTTTCAAATAAAAAATGATAAAATGAATAAATTACAAAACAAAGTAGCCATTATTACAGGAGCGAATAGTGGTATTGGTTTGGCAACAGCTAAACTGTATTTAAAAGAAGGTGCAAAAGTTGTCCTTTCAGGACGTCGTCAAGAAGCATTGGACGAAGTTGCAAAAGAATTAAACGGTGACTTTATAACCGTTTTGGCCGATGTTTCAATTGCAGCTGATAATGTTCGTCTTATTGAAGCGGCAACACAACATTATGGGGCAATCGATATTTTGTTTCTAAATGCAGGTATTGCAAAACCTATCCCTGCTTCTGAAATTACGGAAGCACATATTGATGAAATTTTCAATATCAATGTCAAAGGACCAATCTTAGCAATAAAAGCGGCATTGCCATCAATAAAAGATGGGGGAACCATTTTATTCACAAATTCTGTAGTACATCAAAAAGGATTTGAAGGTTTAGGGATATACTCGGCTAGTAAAGGCGCACTAAGGGCGTATTCTAGAGTATTAACCTCTGAACTGAAATCTCGTAAAATACGTGTAAATTCAATTGCTCCAGGGCCAATTGAAACGCCATTATATGGAAAAATGGACTTGCCTATGGACGTAGTTCAGGAAATGGGGAAAGGCTTCGCAGCTCAAGTTCCATTAGGACGATTCGGATCTTCTGAAGAGATTGCAAACGCCGCATTATTCTTAGCTTCAGACGAAGCTTCTTATATTAATGGGGTTGAACTTGAAGTTGATGGCGGATTGAGCCAAGTTTAAATTAATTTAGATTTTATAAAGAAAAAAGGCTTGATTACTCAAGCCTTTTTTTATAACAAAGATTCTCCATTGAGATTGGTAGTGAGCACATCGCTCATATAATCAAAGAAGGGACGAATTATTTTAAAGGAATGATCTACAGTACTTAAAAAATTAGGAGATGTGATCTCGGTATCCGTGATTTTTTTTGTGAAAATAAATTGCTTCTTTTTTATCAGATCAATATTCTTGTCCTCTTTATTAAAACCCTTGGGAGCTGTCTTTACTTCATCTCCAACAAACGATCCCCATATTTTTTTAAAAGAAGCTTCTTTCATAATATCCCGTATATCATCAGCATCCATTTCAAATTCCTTTCGAACTCTTAAAAGATCTTCTTTTTTTGGTTCCCAAAATCCAGTGGCTAAAAAACTTTCATTATTTGGAGCAATATGTAAATAATAACCACCTCTCAATTCAGGCTTCTTTCGATGAAAGCTTCCCCCAAAATAGGTTTTATAAGGTGTTTTATCTTTTGAAAATCGGACGTCGCGATAAATTCTGAACATTTTCATTTTATCAACTTCATCATGAGTATTCAAGCCATTATAAATGGTCGTATAACACTGTTTTACCTCTGCTTCAATAGCCTTGAATTCTGCTTTATTCTCATTAAACCAATCTCGATTATTGTTTTTATGAAGTTTATTAAAAAAAGTCAAAGCTTCTTTTGGGATTGTGGTACTCATATTTGTTTTTTTGATTAGACTTTAATTAAAATGAAAAGAAATTCTTCTGAAAAATACGAAAAGCTTTTTACTCTTCAAATTCAATTTTATTAAGAATAAGCCCTGATGGTGGAGCAATATATTCCAATACGACAGTGCTTTCCGGTTTTAAACTCTCTACAATTTCATCAAGCGTCATATCTCCCCTACCCAATTTGATGAGTGCTCCCATCATTAATCGTATTTGGTTTCGTCCAAATCCCTTGCCTTTTACTCTAAGTATATAGGTTTGTTCTGGAAAGAAATTTGCAGTAAGCACCGTATTTTCTACGAGTTCACAAGTTATAATTTCTCGATGATAAATACCATTATCGGAAGCTTTATAACAATAAGTTTTAAAATTATGAAGCCCTTGAAATAATTGTGCCCCTTTTTTCATGAGTTCAATATCTAAAGGTTCCAAAATAGTGGTCATCAGGGGTGCGCAGAACGGGTGAAACTTATTCCCTTGTGCAAACATATAAAGATATTCCTTGAGTTTTGAATCTTTTATAATATTAAAGGATTCATCAACTTTCTTTATGGATAAGGCCCTAATGTCCTGTGGTAAATTATGATTGAAGAGTGCTAAAAATTCATCGATATTTTCCAGAGGCTCTTTTTGTAAAAACAATTCGAAAGCAGCCTCTTGTGCAGAAACCATGGCATCTGTTCGCCCGGCTCCTAAAGTTTTGAACCCTTGATCACCCAGAATATATTTTAAAGTTCTGTCTATCATTAAATGCACCGTCTTTAATTTGGGTTGTTTTTGCCAACCGTGAAAACGATAGCCTAAATACTGAACTTTAAAAACGTAATAATACTTCTTATTAAACATGCGTACAAGTACGAGAAATTTAAAAGCACAACAAAATTTTTAATGTCTGGATTTTAGAACTTCTACGATATCATTGAGTTTAAATCCTTTTGCTTGAAGTAAAATTAAATAGTGGAATAATAAATCGGCACTTTCATCAAGAAATAAGTGATCGTTGTTGTCTTTGGCTTCAATAACTACTTCAACAGCCTCTTCTCCTACTTTTTGAGCAATTTTATTAATCCCTTTTGTGAATAATGACGCGACATATGAACGTTCTTCATTGGCGTTCTCTTTACGATCCTGAATCACATCTTCCAATTGAGATAAAAATCCAAATTGTTGATTGTTATTTTCTTTCCAACAGGTATCCGTTCCTTTATGACAGGTTGGTCCTTCTGGATTTACCGAAACTAATAAAGTATCATTATCACAGTCGTTTTTGAGATCGACCAAATTTAAAAAATTTCCACTTTCCTCCCCTTTGGTCCATAATCGCTGCTTAGATCTGCTATAGAAGGTCACCTTTTTAGTTTCCAAAGTTTTTTGAAATGCTACTGCATTCATATAGCCTAGCATTAATACTGCTTTAGTTTCGGCATCCTGAATGATGGCTGGTACTAATCCTTCGTTATTGTATTTAATTTCCATAATTTTTTTATTTCCTGCCAAAACAGGATTGATTATTAAAGTCGGACTTCTATATTATTATTGTTCAATTCTTTTTTTAATTCTGAAATTGGTATTTCTCCAAAATGAAACACACTAGCTGCCAGTGCAGCATCTGCTTTACCAAGTGTAAATGTATCTACAAAATGCTGAATTGATCCTGCCCCTCCAGAGGCTATAATTGGAATGTTTAAAGTTTCTGATAGTTTTGCTAAAGCCTCATTTGCAAAGCCATTTTTAGTACCATCATTATTCATTGATGTAAAAAGAATCTCTCCCGCACCACGTTTCTCAACTTCTTTAGCCCAATCAAAAAGATTTTTATCAGTTGGAATGGTTCCACCAGCCAAATGCACCATCCATTGGTCATTAACGCATTTTGCATCAATGGCTACGACAATACACTGACTTCCAAACTTATTGGATAATTCGTCAATGAGCTCAGGACGTTTAATAGCCGAGGAATTCACTGATACTTTATCGGCACCACATTTTAAAAGGGCATCGACATCAGCAATAGATGTAATCCCCCCGCCAACGGTAAATGGAATATTTACTTGCTCGGCCACATGCAATACCATATCCAGCGTTGTTTTTCTTTGTTCAAGCGTTGCCGAGATATCTAAGAACACTAATTCGTCTGCACCAGCTAAAGCATATTTTCTAGCCAATTCCACAGGATCACCAGCATCAATTAAATCTACAAAATTAACGCCCTTTACAGTACGTCCATTTTTGATATCTAAGCAGGGTATAATTCGTTTTGTTAGCATAATTTTATCTTTTTTTTAAAACAGATTGCTTCGGGACACT
>MAAC01018179.1_pt1 | contig 50589 bp, 42 predicted proteins | sample 1115981 | NCBI WGS metagenome assembly MAAC01 (sample SAMN04961126, study PRJNA320927) | seawater metagenome | isolation source: sample BD02T64 sea water enriched with oil for 64 days | place: USA:Gulf of Mexico | collected 2013-07-27 | reverse complement strand
ATGGCTTCTACCATGTCTGGAGTGGCTTCTTCACCTTCAGGAAACGTTTTGTAGTGACTTTCAAAATCAAGTACGTCGTTGATGAGGAAGTCCATATCTTTAAGGGGCGCTTTGTATTCAGGCATTATATGTCTCTCTACAGTGTCTTTCTTGGTTTAGGTGCTGCTTTTCTGATGTGGGCCAGTGTGCCGGAATGCGGGGTCATTACATTGGCAATAATCACCGCTTGTGGTGCCATTTAGGTCAATAGCGGTTTTAAGTGCTTGATTTTTAATACCCTAAGCTTATACCTAGGCTATATGTAACGGGATTGTTGGAGAAATGTTACAGGTTGGATGTAGTGATATACTGAGTAAACAATAAGCGGTACTACCTTGAAAAAAGCGAGGATGTGATGAGTGAATTAAGCCAAGAGACCTGTGAAGCCTGCCGTGCGGATGCGCCACGACTTAGCGATGATGACCTTAAAACGTTAATGCCAAAAATACCGGATTGGACACCCATTGTGGTGGATGGCATTTTACAAATTCAGCGACAGTATAGCTTTAAGAATTTTAAGCTTGCGATGGCATTTTCACATCAGGTGGGAGAGCTTGCGGAAGGGGCGGGGCACCACCCGGCTATTCTAACGGAGTGGGGAAAGGTGACGGTCACGTGGTGGAGTCATTCGATTAAAGGGTTACATAAGAATGATTTAATTATGGCAGCGCGTTGTGATGAGCTTTAATGGGGGCTGGCTGTGTTTTAGATCGGGTAGGATAGCGGTCTTTATTCTCCGCGGCCCATTTGATGAATGCTTCTAAAGGCATGGGGCGGGCGATGAAATAACCTTGTGCGATATCACAACCCAAGTCGGTGAGCAAAGCCAAGGTAGGTTCATCTTCGATACCTTCTGCAACCACTTCTAAGCCCAGGTTATGTCCCATTTGTAGGATGGTGTTTACAATGGTTTCGTCATCTCTATTAGTTGCCATATCCATAACAAATGAGCGGTCAATTTTTAGCTCTTTTACTGGTAGCTGTTTTAAATAAGACATTGAAGAATAGCCGGTGCCAAAATCATCGATGGATAATTTAATCCCTTCATTAGCTAGGGCTTGAATGATACGCATGGCTTCATCAGGGTTGATCATTACTGCGGTTTCAGTTAATTCAAGAATCACGTTTTCTGATGGGATTTTATAAATATTTGCTAGTGACATAACGTTATCTTTAAAGCCGCTATCTTGTAAGTTACAGGCGGAAATATTGATAGATAAGGTGAGGTCAATATTGTCTTCAAGTAGTTGGCTGAGTGCTTGAAAAGCGTTTCTGCAAATCCAATAGGTTAACGGGTGAATCACCCCTGTGCGTTCCGCTAGAGGAATAAACTCATCTGGAGGAATAAATCCGTGTTCAGAGTGAGTCCAGCGAATAAGCACTTCTGCTCCGATCAGTGTTTGGGTTTGTAAGTCTATTTGTGGTTGAAAGTGCAGGGCTAATGCGTCGTTTTCAATAGCTTGGCGCAGCTCCCCTATCAAACTCAGGCGCTTGGCGCTGTAGGGGTCTATGGAAGGGGAGTACATAACCGCTTTTTCACTATTGGTGCTTGTTATGTCTAAGGCAATTTGAGCATTACGTAATAGTTCGTCTACATCGGTGCCGTGATCAGGGTAGACTGCGATGCCAACGCAGCTTTCAATTTCAAGGGTCATTTGTTGAAATTCGAAGGGGTATTCTACGGTTTGTACAACACGCCCTGCGTAGTTTACGGCGTCAAATTCTGATTTTAAGGGGGCGGCAAATGCGAAGGTTGTGCCTTCTGCATTGGCGATACATTGAGTGATAGTCTCTGACTTTTCAATGACTATGACATCTTTGATTTCCTTGGCTTCTGCGGATAGGCGTGATGTGAGTAGCGTGAGAATCTCATTGCCGTTGGCATAACCTAGGGTTTGGTTAAATTCATGAAAGTTGTTGAGAGAGATAAGGAACAACCCAAACCGGTTTTCGGTGTCATTGTTATCAATGTACTGTTCCAAACTGCGTTTTAGGTATGCTCGATTCGGCAGGCTTGTGCTGCTGCTATGCAGGGCGCGGTAGAGCAGGCGGTCTTCGGTTTTCTTAAGCCGCAGCGTGGCATTGTGCTGGTTTTGTAATGCTTGAAATTTTTGTTTTCGCTCCCAGTTAATACGATCTGCTAGGCCCAGAGAAAGTAAAATAACTTCGATGGTCGCACCAATTTGTATTCCATACATACTGAAGGCATTGCTGGGTATAACGCCCATCAATGATAAGGTGTAGCTGATAACACCGATAAATAACATGCTCCAGGCGACCAGGAAAAAACCCGCAGGGCGGGATCCGGCGCGCCAGCAATAAAATACCACAGCAGGTATGATCAGAGATGTAATGTTGGCAAATAGGACATTAGCAAGGCTGTGAAATGTTGGAATAATAATGATAGAAACAAAAATGGCACCGCCAATCCAGATGAGTGAGGTGAGTATCTTATCGCCGATTGCGGTGTAGCGTTTTACTTTGACAAAGTGACGCACAAAGAACAGGCCCATAATCACGCTGAAGGTAGACACTAGCTGTGCGGAGCGTTGATTAACTTCTGGGTATTCTGGCCATAAATAGAGAAAGCCGTAACCACTCATGCATAAAAAGGTGGCTGAAAGTCCACCTATATAGAGAATGTAATAAAGGTAGGCACGACCACCAATGGATAACATTAGGAAGAAGTTATAAAGGATCATGGCAAAAATACAGCCATAGTAGATGCCAGTTATATACTGTGCGGAGGCATCTTGTGTTAGAAAGTGGCGAGTGGAGTATAAGGTGAGGGGGATTTGGACGGTGCCGCCTTTTCTTGACACTTCCATATAATAAACATTACTGTCACCGGGTTTTATGGTGAGTGGAAAGATGAAATTGTTATGGGGGATCTCTCGTGTACTAATGGCATTTTTATAACCGATAGCCCGTGGTGTAAATGCTTCATTGGGTTTTTGTTGTTCGTACAGTGTGACAACTTCTAGTGTTGCGAAGGCGAGTTCTAACATCAACTCTTGTTCTTTTGTACTCTTATTTGCAGTCTCATCTACCCCGGGTTGAGGGGAGCTGGTGAGTTCAAATCGCAACCAGATGGTAGCGTTGCTGTGACCGAAATTTAATACATGGTCATTGCTGACAATAAAGTGTTTTTGAAATTCGGGTTGGCGAACTTGTTCGATAGAATATTGGCTATCAACATCTTCAAAATACACTAAGTGCTTACCGAGGGGGATTTCTTGAATGTTGCGGGTGACCTCTACAGAATGTGCCGTGGCGGGAAGCAGTATGCTGAGGACTGCGCTTAGTATTATTAGGCATAAGGCTGTACTGCGCCGCTCTTTTCTTGCAGAAAGAGGAGAGGCAGTATTTTTGGTGCCAATATGAATGGTGTTGTATGTAGTGGGAAGCAACAATAACCTATTGATTTTTAACTGGTATTTAGGGTGTCACATAATATTTGTGAACGCATCAATTAAAGTATAGCTGAAGATTAGATGACTAATGATTGGCTGTGCTTTAGGGAATAGGACGGGGCTGGAATTTCGTTTATGAATCAGGGTATTTCTGAAGAAACGTTGATTGAAAGTGCTGTATCGGAAGGCGCGTCTCCACCGGTATTTCATTTGTTAGATTTAACGACGCAATTCCATTCAATGGCTTTTGCCATGATGGCTATGTATGTGGTTTTGGGCATCAAGCAGTGTCGTTACCATAAGTCTGGTATTTGGAATTTGGCGCTAATTTTATGTATGTTTGCTTATACTATTCGTGCGATGTTGGTGGGCTACTTTCCCTCAGTGGCCCATTTCTTTAATAGCGTTGAGTATATGACCCCGGTGTTTTTTATGATCTGTACTCGGGTGAATTTTGATGATGATTTTGTTTTTGGTTGGGTGGAGCGATGTGTCCTTGGTACGGTGGGGGTGTTGGCTTTTCTGTTTGCGATCTATGAATATATTGGCACGTCAGAAGCTATGTACAGTTTTCAGCGGCAAAGTCGGTTTGCATTGGATGCATTAGCGGTCATTTGGGCGTATTGGTGTGTTATTCACACCTGGTCTGATGACCTTGTTGCTCGTCGTCGATTGGCGAGATTGTTTTTTGTGGCTGGATTTGGCCCCGTTGTCGCTGCCGGTATTATTTTATACTTTGTATCGATATCGGAGGGTGAGGGGTTCGCTTTTCATGTGGATATGTTTGTTAGTGGAGCGATGTTTTTGTTGGGGCTGGTAGGGATCATTTTCTTTATTGATGTGGGGCCTGGTTTTTTAGGTGGGACGGCTAATCAAAAGATCGATCAAGAGATCGATCAAGAGATTCCGGTATTGGGTAAACCAACTGAGCAAGTTGATACCGCAGAGCAAAAAGAGGAAACGGAAGAACTTTTAGCGCTTGAAAACACACCGAATTTGATTTTTTTGAACACACTTGAGCAGATAACGTTAGGTCAATCTCGTTTCAAAGAGATGGGGATGACATTGGCGACATTGGCGCAATATGTCCAGGTTCCAGAATACCGATTACGAGCTGTTATCAATGGTGATTTGGGGTATCGAAATTTTAATGCTTACCTTAATCATTACCGTGTTCGCTGTGCGTGTGAGCTGTTGGCAGAGCCTGGTAATCGGGACAGTATCTTAGATATCTCCATGGAATGTGGCTATAAGAGTTTGTCTACGTTTAATAAAGCCTTTAAAGATATCACCTCATTAACCCCATCAGAGTATCGAAAAAAGCGGGCTTAGTGACAGTATTTTTGTTTTGACAAATCTATCAGCTTGTTTTTGTTTTGTATTTTAACCTATTGTATTTATTGCTCTTTTTCTGTTTTTCAAAATGACGAATTTCTTCAAAAAATAAAATTGAAGAAATTCGTCATTGGTTTTTGAAGAATCGAGAAGAAGCCTCGCCTTTCCCCCTGCACACTTATGCCACAACACTGAACAATAAAAACTATAAAAATAATAATAAGGGTATGGACGGTATCATGAGAAAGGATTTAGGCGTTGTTGCGCTAATGCTTAGTAGTTTTGTCACATCCAATAGTTGGGCTGTGTTGATGGAAAACCTAGCCATTGGTAGCCCTAAAGCGTTGGGGTTGGCGAATGCCGTTACCGCTTCCCCTCCTGGTATCGAATCAATACATTTTAACCCCGCTGGGTTGAGTCGTGTAGAGGGGAGGCAGCAATCGATTAATGTTGTGTACGGGGATTTTGGTATCACCCTCGATTTTGGTAAAAGAACCCAAACACGACAAGCGTTGTTAGACCAGGCGGAGAGCTTGGGGCATGATCTCAACGTCGAGTTTCCCGACGGTTTTTTTGATGATGAAGCGTATATGGCTTCAAGTGAAACGTCTGGAATGACCATCATATTGCCTGGCTTAGGGATGACAGATTTGGTGGCTCCTATGTCACTTGTTGGCGGAGTATCCGTTAGCCCACCTGGAGGTGATATTACGTTTGGTACTGCTGCGTATACGACTATGGCCGCTGGATTTAGGCGTGAAGACGACGACCCTGGGCGCTTTATAGGCCAGCGTTTTTCAATGATTGATTTAGTGTACTTTTCTCCAACCGTTGCAATTGATGTGAGCGATACGCTTTCGGTGGCAGCGACGATAACTTTCAATTATGGCGGTGTTGGTCTGGATATGCCTTTGCGTGTACCACATTTGGCACAAATGGCGATACCGTTTTTACAGTTAAGTAATTGTGATCTATCTAATCCTGGAGGGGTGGGCTGTGAAAATCTTCCTTTGTACGAACAGCTCGGAGCATTAAGTGTTGAGGCTGAGCACGGACTGGCATTTGGTTTTAACTTTGGACTGTTATGGGAGGCAACACCCTGGTTAACCTTTGGGCTTGTCTACCAGTCTGAGGTTGATTTGGAGATGGAGGGTGAATTTAGTTGGGAGAACAGTGATCAATGGATGGCGTTTGTTGGATCGTTACGTGAGGATCCGCTTATTCGCTTGGCCATGGACGCTGTGGGTGTAAGGGGTGAAAAAAGGGTTGAGGGTGATGTTGCCATTGCGTTAAGCATGCCAGAGCATTTAGCACTGGGAGTGAGTGTGCGGTTAACCCCAAAGCTTCGTGTGAATGTCGATTATAAATTTACCGGCTGGTCTGCTTGGGATGAATTAGTCATTGAGTTATCTAAAACCACGGATCTAATGGCGATTGCCAGCATTGGTGAGTTTAGCGCAGGCGAGGGGGTATCTTTGAAAATCCCGCTGGGGATGCAGGATACCTGGAATCTTGCCGTTGGGTTTGAGTATCAATATAACGATCAATGGGTATTACGAATGGGGGTTGAAGATAGGCCCACATCAATACCTGAGAATATGAAAACTCCTTTGTTACCTTTGGGTGATGGGTTGTTGCTTGGGTTTGGGTTTGGGTATGAGTCGGTATCTGGTGCTGTTTATGATGTGGGGATTTCCTATTTTGAGAGCAAGATCAGTATGCCGGGAAATACCAGTGACTTTGGTAATAGTGAGGATCCGACCAAGCTGATTTATAACCCTTATCCTGGACAGGATATTGAGGCGACAACAACGGTTGTTATGTTTGAAATGGGTGTTCGGCGACCATTTTGATGAAATTTAACATATTCGTCGGTATTTTTTGATGATTTAAGAAGACGACATGTGTTGGTTATCTTCATAGTTTGGGTTCACTGTTTTTGAATTCGCTATTGCTGGAGGGCATCATAATGAGAGCACTGTTTCATAAACTTATTTATACAGAAATCCCAGAGGGTTTTACCCATCAATGGATTAGGCCACTGTCGATTGTTTGGGGTATTGCAACGGCAGCATTATTATACGGGTTGTTGTTTTTGTTTGGATCATTTGATGCATTTCAGGCGTTCTATCATTATGTTGATACGCCAGGAAAAGAAGGTTTGTTGTATTTGTTTTTGTTAGTTACATTTTTAGGCGTTGGTTTTCGGGCCTATTTTGCCGTTACGAGTATTACGCAGCATGATGAGCATGTCGGGTTTTTGTTGGAGGACCGGTACGTTACTTTTGTAATCAGTTCGGTCATTATGCAAAACATTTTGATGGGTGTGTTGACGGTTTTCATTGGGTTACTTCTTTTGTTTTTTGGTTATTCGGCATTTGATGCATTTGAATTGACCTTTCTTAGTGATTTTTTTCTACGTGTTGTTGATGAAGTGCCAACCCTGGTACAACTGCCTTATTGGCCGGCATTGATTGTGACCTATCTGGTTATTACGCTGAGTGAATATTGCTGGCACCGAATGGGGCATGAGTCGCGCTTGTTGTGGTTGCTTGCTCACCGACCGCATCATATTTCTACGACATTATGCTCTGCTACCGTGGTGGAGGCTGACCCTGCGTTTCCACTAGGTTTATTATGGAAAACCATTGCAATAGTATTAATCGGAAGTGTTGTTGCTAAATTGTTTCATCAAGGTAATACCTTTTTTATTGAGCTTGCGGTGTTGCGAATGGGGTGGGGGATTACCGAGATATTTAATCATACCTCTGCTTTTTACGCGCGTATATTAAAGAATAGATGGGCGTATTCAGTGATGACATTTTTTGGTAGTGGACCTTACCATATTCTGCACCACTCATCGTTGCCAGAACATGCCATAGCAAATTTGGGTGGGGGTGTTTTTCTGATGTGGGATCGTGTTTTTGGTACCTATTTTAAACCAACCGATAAAATTCCACCCTTAGGATTAACGGGTCAACCTGACATTTATCTGAATCCGCTAAATATGGCACTTTCTGGATTGTTACAGGTCGCTTATGAATTAAAGAATAATAAAGGTGTTGTTGTTCGTTGTAAGATCTTATTTGGAGGGATATTTTATGCTCCACCTGTTAGTAAGAGCTTTATTAAAAAGCCGTTGCTGTTGTCGAAGCAAGGGGTAGAAGTTTCATCAACGCCAGTTGATATGCCAATGATCGAAAGAGCTAATAAAACCAACGTGGCGGAGCCATCCTAATGAAAAAATTAACGTTATCTTGTATTGCTATACTATCCTTGCTCTCGGCATTTTTGGTGGTTTACAGTTATCACCCCGAAGTTAACCTGGAGGTGATGAAGAAAAAATATCAATATTCCAACTCAAAGTATGTCAATGTTAATGGGCTTTGGGTGCATTATTATGAGAAGGGTGCTGGAGATCCGTTATTGTTACTTCACGGTAACGGCGGAAATATACACCATTTTGATGAGATAACGGAGGCGCTAAGTCAGCACTTTAAAGTCATTTCTCTGGATTATTTAGGGCATGGTTTAACTGGGGCTGATCCTGCATTGGATTATAGTAATCAGAATATGCTGGCATTTTTGGAGGGTTTTTTTGATACGCTAAATTTGGGTAAAGTACATATCGCCGGTAATTCCATGGGGGGGTATTGGGCAATGTTATATGCTCAAGAACATCCTGAAAATATAGAGAAGATTGTACTGTTGGATGCTTATGGTGGTATATGTCCGGAATCGGACTATGGCACACATTTTATGCCTGAGAATCTGCCCTTTGCTGAGACAATCACATCCTACCTTTTTCCACGATTTGTTGTGCGCTCGGAGTTTGAGAAGAATGTTTACTCTACAAACTCAGCAACGGATGAGCTGGTTGATTTACATTACGATATGTTTTCAATTACCGGAAATCGGATGTACAGGAAGTATTTTTCTCAATATGAACACCCAAGAGATGTGATTAAAGGCGGATCATTAACACAGCCTATATTGATGTTGTGGGGAGAGAAAGATGCTGTGCATAATTTATGTGAAGCCAATGATTTGGTGAATCGGCTTGACCCTGAACGTTTTATGGTGATGAAAGGGGTTGGCCATTTACCTATGCTTGAAAGCCCAAGGATGGTAGAGAAATTTATGTTGGACTTTTTGAGGGGGTAGTAAGAGGTTTGAATTGCAGCCATGCTCGCTGCTTATTGCAACGGGCATGGGCACTGTTTGATGAGGCTTATTCAGATTCTACGTTGTTATCAAAGATCTTACGCAGAGCAGGTAAGTGTTTGGAAACAATGGTTGTGTCTGCAGAGGAGGCACTATCCATTGCCTTAAATGCGGCTTGGCTCTGCTCCATCATTTGCATCATCATTTTCTGTTGCTCTGGCGGTAAGTTGGCATTTTTAAGCTGCTCCATTGAGGCTTTCATTTGAGCCTTCATACCGGGGTTCTGTTGCTCCATCATCGCATTCATGGTTGCGCTGAAAACACGGTTGCTGATATCCGCCCATTGTTCAACAGACTCGAATCCATTTTTAGTCAGCATGGCGTTGTATTCTTTGTAGCCGTTGGCTTTTAGCATGGGGGCGACATTGGTGAACCACTCTCCCATTGAGTCTCCAACCTCTTTTTTGTTTTTTAATGCTTCGGCTTCAAATTCCTTTTCATGTTTATCACCCCAGGCTTGTATTTCTGGCCATGCATTTATCCATTGGTTGATTTGTTTGTCGGTAAGGTCTGCGGCAACAGCAGGGGAGCTGACAAGAGATGTGCTGATGGTTGTGACAACGAATATACTAAGAAAAAATAGCTGTTTGAATAAACGGGCTGTTATTAGTTTCATAAGGCTTCCTGGCGCAGAACGTGGATAATATTGTAAGTTCTACGCCAGTGTATCTCTAGAATAGGCGTTATGCTAGAGAACTGGCTGATTGTGATGTAGTGCTAGGTATTTTTTGTGATGGTGTTCTTGTGCTCCACCAAATGCCGACGAGTAATATCACTTGCACCACAAGCCGAACACTGAGAAAGGCTTCTGGTACTTCAGGAAATAACTCTGGGTGCATCCACATATGGATGTTGGCTGGTGTTACGGCAAGGGTTAGTAGGAATAGGCCATTGCCTGCCCATTGGCGCGTGGCTAATAGTAAGATGCCTAGCGCTCCTAGTATTTCAAATACACCACTGATATAGACGATTTCTAGGTGGTAGGGCAAGTAGGGGGGCATGATGTTGACAAAAAATGCGCTATTCACAAAGTGGCCGACACCACCGCCAAAAAACCAAATAAAGACGATACCAAGGGTGATTTTTTTACCGGTGGTTAGGTCGTTGCTAGGGATCGTATTTGTCGTATTGTCAGACATGCTTTACAGGTTTCCTTTGTGTTGTTGTGCAAATTCGAGTATCGGCGTGATAACGGCGTTTTCTCGTCGTGCTTTATGATGATTGGATGCGCTTAATAGGTCAACATGATCATAACCTTTGGCAACAATAAGTGTTCCCAGTGGGTCGGTATTTTCATCAACCTTGGCAAGGCCTCGCTCGCCCGCTATTTCTAGTAAGGGTTTGGCTCTGGCCGCTTTGGCATGCCAGAAATTTAGGCCAGCAATCGGGGTGGGTTGGGATATGGCATCAAGCTCTAGGCCAACTCGTGCAGACATATACCATTCGGCGAAAGTACCGGGGCCTTGGTAAATGCTTTTGGCAAACAGTGTGATGTCGGTAACCTCTTCCTCTTCGGTTGTGTTGAGGTGTACATCGTTACGAATGTCGTCAAAATTGACCCAAGAGTATAGCGGGCCGGAAGGTGTTGTTTCGACGGTATCGGAGTCTGTTGTTGAATCGGTGGCAATATATAAGGTTTCATCGCTGAGTAGGTTTGCTAAATCAGGAGCAATAAAATTAAGAATGGCGCTAAGTGTTGGGTTAAGCGGAAAACTCTTTTTGGTGACATCGCCCCCTTGTAAAAAACCGACACTGGCTTGCAGAATCCCGATGGGCATAAAATCATCGTCAAACACCGCGCCCAATAATGCTTGGTTGGTGTAGCGGAAATCTCGTATGCCAGTTTTGCTATTAAGAAAATCACCGACTGATCGGGAATGTATCAGCTTTAATAATAGGTTGGTGGTTGAGCCGATGGGTAAATCTCTAACCAGTGTGGCCTCTTCATCAGGAGACCAATCTGCAACCATTGCAAGCATTTCTAATAAGAAAAATGTTTCGGTATCAATCCCTGGCATTTCCATAATGCGAGAGCTTTTTCCGTCTGCCAACCTTTCGATATCCTTTTGGTAGCGCTGGTTGGCGTTGTCATCCGGGTTTACTGTAAAACCTTCTCGACCATAATCTAGGTGGTGGTCTAAGGTTTCATCTTTGGGTGTGACGTCGATATCAAGGCGAATAAATCCGGCCGCTTGATTGTACCCTGCGTCATTCGAGGTATTCAGGTCACCATCAAAGTCCCAGCCCGCAAAGCTGTGGGTTAATAAACCGCCTAAAGAGTGCCCGCCAATAAAGACTTTTTGTTGGCGTTGAATCGGGTCGGGTACTAGGTGGGATAATACCGCCATCAGGTCTTCTTGTACCAGAGCCAAACCCATGTCAGATAACCAAGGTAAATCGTCGCTCGATTTAATACCTTCAAATTTTTTGCCGTCAATGGGTTCTTGGTTGTAGTAATAATCGATGGCGAAGTTTACGTCTTTTTGTTGTTCCGCTTCTTCAAGCCCTGCCAAATCTCGCAGGCATTGATCTCTTCGATCTAGCACTATCACTTCGGCTATTTGATGTTGCTGCTCAAAGGCTTCTAATACCAGTTGCTCAGCCAAATAATTAAACGCTCCGGCTCCCGCAAGTAGGCCGGGCATAAAGAAGAAAATCGTATCGGCATCTTTGGTTTCACGTTGATAGGGTTGGTTATTGGTATCTAATGTGGGGGTGTAATGTAAGAACTGTACGTTGTGACACTCTTCTGGGACATTGGGGAATTGGCTAGAAAGGGGGGAGTTTAGCTGGCCTTGTTTTACAACAACGGCCTGGTGGTTGTCGGTACTATTTTCACCATTGTCTTCGCCGTTACCTTCATCACCGTTGTTTGAATCGTCACTATTGTCGACAGCTTCTGTTGATCGGTTAGTGCCATCGCCGCCCGATGAGCCACTTCCACAGCCAATGCTGGTGCCAATGAATAGGGTTAATAGTAGATAGGGTAATAGTCGTGTGGTGTTTCGCATGGTGGCCGTTCCTTTGGTCAGACTCTTATTCTAATTTGCGGGCAGTATCCTACGGGGAGCAATTGGGGATAAGAGTCTGCTAAGGCCGAGATTGGGGCGTTGGTAAGATTGAACGTTTTATAAATTTGTTAGTTATTGTGAAATGTTGCGACGGGGTTTTTATAAACTAATTAAAAAACAAAGAGTTAGCGGCATTCTTGGTATGGAGTCCGTTTGGGACAATAGGGTTATAAAGGGCCCTGAATGCTGATAAGCTAACGCTAATGAACGTCAAAGAATGAGAAAGAACGAGAAAGGGGAGTGTGCTTATGGGGCTGATGATTAATACCGAAGAAAAACTGGTGCCGTTGAACAATTATCCTGCGGGCTTGATTCGTATGATGCAAGAGGAGGCAGTTGATTTAGCCGACCTGCTACAGGGTACGGATATTACTGAAACTCAGCTACAGGATTTTTCCGCCCACATTTCTTATGCCCAGTACACTCAGCTTATTGTTAACTCATTGCGCGTATTTGGGAAACCAGGCTTAGGTTTGCATTTAGGTAAATACCTTCATATTGCCAGTAATGGCATGATGGGTATTGCGGCAATGACAAGTAATACGTTAGCGGATGCGTGTGAGATTCAGTTGGCGTATTACAAAGCGCTTTCACCCTTGATGGTGGTGGATATGCATATCAGTGAAGGTAAGGTGCACTTTCAAACCCATGAGGCGTGGGGCGCGGGGCGCTTGTTGCCGTTGGCAGTGGAATGTTTGTTTACGGGGATCTATCACAACGCAAAAATGATGTTGAGTGTGGATCATATTGATTGTGAAATACGTTTGGCGTACGCCGACCCTGGTTATGCCGATAGCTATACGGAACTTTTGGAAAACCCTGTGCAGTTCGGTTGTGCGGTTAATCAGTTATCAATTGATGAAAGCTTGTTGGCACTGCCTTTAAAGTTTCGGGATCCTAATACCTGTCAGATCGCACAACAGCATTGTCAGCGAGAGTACGCCGGTGCGTCGGCGCGGCAAAGTTTGGTCACTAGGGTTCGGCGTGTTGTGCACTATGAACTTGATCGTTGGCAGGTTCTTGAAGGCCATACTTCACCCTTAACATTAGTCTTTGTTGCGGAAGAGTTATTTATGAGTCCTCGAACGTTAAAGCGCAAGTTGAGTGCATTAGGTACAAGTTATCAAAAGGTGAAGGAAACTATTTTGTTGGAACGTGCTGATGCTCTGTTACAGGATGAAGGTATTACGGTAGCGGATATTGCTCAGCGTTTACAGTTCTCTGATACTGCAAATTTTCGTCGAGCCTTTAAGCGTTGGACTGGGAAAACCCCGTTATTGCATCGGCAGGAATTGCTCCGCCTCACGCCAAGGAACGGGTTTGCTGAATAAGAATCCTTGAGCGTAATCACATCCTAACGATGCCAAGAATTCGAGTTGCTGTGGGGTTTCAACGCCTTCGGCAATAACTTTTTGCCCTAGGGAGTGAGCCATTTGAATAATGGCTCTAATGATGGCCTCATCGTTTTTTTCTTCCCCAATATCTCTGATAAAACTCTGATCAATTTTAAGGTAATCGATAGGGAATTTCTTTAGGTAACTTAAGGATGAATAACCAGTTCCAAAGTCGTCAATGGCAATGGTGACACCTGCCTGACGTAAATCGTTTAATTGGCGAATGACATCTAAAGGGTCATCCATTAACGCAGATTCTGTTAATTCCAATTTGATATGTCTTGCGGCGATTTTATTTTTCTCTAATAGCGCTAAAATTTGTTGAGAGAAGTTTTTTTGTTTGAGTTGTTTGGCAGCAACGTTAATGGCAATGGTGAGGTGTTTTCTTGTTTTCTTGTGATCCCCGTCGAACCATTGGCGGGCTTGTTGCCCTGCGGCTAAGAGCATGAATTGGCCAAGATCTTCAATTAAACCCGATTCCTCAGCAATGGGAATGAATACTCCTGGTGAAATAATACCTTTTTCTTTGTGATTCCACCGGGCCAGAGCTTCGAAACCTGAAATGCGATTTTCTGCGATATGCATAATGGGTTGGTAGTAGGGAAGTAAGTGGTTATTTTTTATGGCTAAACGAAGGTCGTTAGTAACTTCAAGATGGCTTTGAATACGCATGTGCATATCGCTATCAAAAAACTTGAAGTTATTTCGACCACTTTTTTTAGCATGATACATGGCGGTATCTGCTGCTTTGGTGAGGGTGATTGCATCGATTCCATGTTCAGGAAAGCTGGCAATACCGATACTGGTTCCAATGTAGGAATCTTTCCCAAACAAATGAAAGGGTTGAGAGAATGCATCAATGATTTTTTGTGCGACATTAGCGGCGTCATTAATGCTGGTCATTTGTTGTAACACTACTGCAAATTCATCTCCACCCAGTCGAGCAATAAGGTCAGCATTTCGTAATACGCCTTTTAGCCGTTCTGATGCTTGTACGAGCAATAAATCTCCTGCGTCATGGCCTAATGTGTCATTGATATTTTTAAAGTGGTCTAGATCGAGAAACATCACACATAGATTGTCTCCAACTCTTTGGGAGTTGGCTGTCACTTTTTCTAAAAATTCCCAATATAACGCACGGTTCGATAGCCCTGTTAATTGGTCAAATTTAGCAAGATTGACCAATTTATTTTCAATTTCTTTTCGCTCTGATATATCTTGAAAAATAACCACGCCACCTTTGCGATGTTCGTCTTCGATTATCGATGATTGCGAGTATTGTACTGGGAATTGAGCGTGTTTGTTTCGCCAAAAATGAGCGTTATCATTTTGGTTACATTGGTTTTCGTTAAATGTTTGTATAAATTCGGATGCCATCCAATCTTTGTTATTACTTAAGGGGTCGATAAAGTCTTTTATGGATTGTCCGACAATATCGTTGCGTTTCGCTGTGAGTAATGTACAAGCGGCGGTATTGGCAAAGGTAATGATATTTTCTATGTCGAGCCCAATAATACCTTCAGCAGTAAAATTAAGTAATTGCTCGTGTTGGCGTTGCAGTAGCCGCACTTGTGCAAGGGCTTCTTCGGTACTTTTTCTTTCATTAAATAAGGCGAGTAAGATACTGATTTTGCTGATGAGAATATTCTCATCAAAAGGTTTGTTAAGATAATCAATAGCGCCAACTTCATAACCTTGTTGTACGTAGTTTGCTTGGTTTCCTGCCGCAGTTATAAAGATAACGGGGGTCAGTCTATGTAATGGTAAGGCGCGGATTTTTTCTACGCACTCAAAGCCATTCATTACGGGCATGTTGATATCCATCAAAATGGCAGCATACTCATTATTTTTAGCCAGCTCTATAGCATCGATACCATTTTGTGCGGAGTCAATGGTGAGGGGTAATGCTTCGAGTGTCATCTCCAATAAACGAAGGTTTATTTCAATGTCATCAACAGCAAGAATTCGAGTGGTCATAGGGTTATGCGCGTCCGTAATTCGATACCTAGGTCATTACTTTAGTAAAGCACAGGATTGATACTTTTGCCGACCTCCAACTGGTGGCTATTTGTAATCTTGGACCATTATTCCGATAGACTATAGTTAATGCATTATTGATTGGTTTATGGCTACACCTGTGTCTATCCGTGAGGGGGTCGTATGAATAAAACGTTGGTTAAGCGCTCGGTGTCATCTCGTGTTGGGAATAGTGACTTTTCGATGGTGCGTCCACTGATGCCAGAGCAGCCTTGGTGGCATAATTTGGAGGCCAATTTTTACAAACTTCCTGATGATTTTGAATTGGATGCTAGAACCCAGGTGATTGTTAAAGGTACTGCTGCTATTGATGTGGCTTTGCGTACTGCGGTGGCGTCTTTGGTGTCGGTGTCGGCATTGCCCTTAAGTGCCTCTCCACTCAAGTTAAAGCGGGATATGGCTGATAGTGAAATCTATAGCGAGAAGGCCAAGACGGGTGACCCCTCATTATTTTTTAAAAAACCACCCAGTAATGTGGTCGTGCATGAAGGGCCTGCCGCGTGGCCACACTTTCGCCCAGGAAACGGACGTTGTATTCAGCTAAGTTTTGATAGCCCATTTGTACCGACAAACCCGCGCTTGCGTGAGGAATATCGTAAAAACACGAATAATATGAAGGCAATAGCGCAATACTGGCGACATGATAGCGGTCCGCGACCGACCATTTGTGTGATTCACGGGTTTATGGCGGATCCTTATTGGTTAAATAGCATGTTCTTAGGCTTGCCTTGGTTTTATAAGCAGGGTTACGATATTTTGCTCTACACCCTCCCCCATCATGGCCAGCGTAAAACAGCGATGGCCCCTTTTAGTGGTTATGGCTATTTTTCTGGTGGAATTGCTCATATCAATGAGACGGTTGCACATTCGGTTCATGACTTTCGGATTTTTATGGATTACCTTGAAGGCCAGGGTGTGGAGAAAATGGGAGTGACTGGTATTAGTCTCGGTGGTTATACCAGTTCATTATTAGCTGCGGTTGATGATCGTTTGTATTTCTCTATTCCCAATGTGCCAGTGGTGAGTTTGTTTGATTTGATGCTGCAGTGGTATCCGGCAAGCTGGGTGATTAAGGCGGGTATGGCGTTGGGTGGGGTGCGTGTTAATGAGGCGAGAGATTTGATGGCGGTGCATTGTCCGCTGACCTATAAACCGCTGATTCCTAAAGAAAGATTGTTTATTATTGGCGGGGCGGGTGACCGTTTGGCCCCCCCGAAACATGCACGATTGTTATGGGAGCATTGGGATGAATGTTTAATCCATTGGTTTCCAGGTAACCATGTATTGCATTTTGACCGTGGTTTGTATTTACGAGAAATGCGTAACTTTATGAAACGTATCGATTTTTCTTGGTAAATACAGCGGGTCAATTGCGCGCTGTTGAATTGATCGAGATCAGATGAATTTACCTGCTACTCTCTAGGTAGAGAGGTTTTTTATGAGTGATGATAAGGGCGCTTTAAAGAAGTGGGTGAGGCGTCTCAATGAAGAGGAGTTCCCCCTTTTTGCCCATACCGCAAGAAATATCGCATCGTTGTCTGCTGATGATGAGGCATCAGTGAATGAGTTGGCGCAGGTGATTTTGGGGGATAGTGCGATGACTGCCAGGGTGCTGCGAATGGCGAATAGCGCTTATTACAACCCTTCAAGTCAGCGTATTAATACGGTCAGCCGGGCTGTTGTTTTGTTGGGCTTTAATGTTGTAAGAAGCATTGCATTATCTATTTCACTTATTGATACCGTGTTAACTGGCGGACGTCATGATGCGGCGTTAGGTGAGTTGGTTAAGTCTTTTCATGCTGCTATTCAAGCAAAGGAATTTTCTAGCGTTCGTAATACGCCGAATACGGAAGAGATATTTATTGCTGCGTTGTTGAATCGATTGGGGGTCGTGGCTTTTTGGTGTTTTCCTTATGGTAAGGATACTGCGTTAATTGAGGCGTATACAGTAACCAAAGAGCCTGCGGAAGCGGAGAAAGATGTTCTGGGGTTTACGTTGGAGCAGCTCACTTCCGCATTATCAAAAGAATGGCAGTTAAGTACTTTGTTGATGGGGGCGTTAAACCACTCGGATACAAGGGATAAGAATATCCTGGATATAGGGCGAGGATTTCGGTTAGCCAATTCGGTTGAGCAGGGCTGGGATACGAACCCCGTTTTATTGGTGTTGAAAGAAATCAGTGAAGATATTAATCGACCGTTAAAAGCAGTCAAAGAAATGGCTTATGATAATTCGCAGAAGGCGATGCGAATGATTGAGCAATTTGGTATTCAGATTGCCAGTCAGTTTATTCCGCCTTTGCCGCAGGAAGTGGCGCCAGGAATGGATGACCTGGAAACAAAAACGGATGATGTGGTGAATTTGCAGCTAGATATTCTGCGTGAGCTATCAACAATGCTGAGCGAGCAGGTTGATTTGAACACGGTTCTTGGAACCGTGTTGGAGGGTATTTATCGATCTTTGGATATGGACAGGGTTGTGTTGGCTTTGATTGTGAAGAAAGGTACAACGTTGGAGTCTAAGTTGGCCTTGGGAGACGGTCGCAACCGGTTTGGGGAGTTATTTAAATTTCCTCTAAATGAAGTGGATAACGTTTTCACTCACCTTTTTGCACTTAATGAACCGCTATGGATGGATAGAAAAATGCGAGCAGATTTGGGGCCTTTGTTAACCCCCGAGATTTATAATGTTATCGGGCAGGTAGAGTTTTTTGCGATACCGGTTTGTGTTGCAGGCAAGCCTAAAGGTGTGATTTATGCGGATCGCTCATTAACACGAGAGCCGTTAGAAAAGCATGCTTTTCTAACGTTTCGCCATTTCTGTGAGCAAGCCAATATCGCGTTTACGATATTGGGACGTTAGGCTTATTTGGATAAGGCGTTACCCAACTTCAGATAATGAATGCCTAAGGGCACCATCATCGACAAAAATAGTCATGTTTTTGGTTCGTCGAATAATGGAGGAAGGGCTCATTCCCAGCATATCTTTAAACACATGATTAAAATGAGATGCGTCTGAAAAACCGGCTTCTAATGCAGCCTCGGTAATAGATCGGCCAAAGGCAAGTAATGTTGCAGTGACAAAGAGACGATGCCATAAGCGAAAGCGGCGGATGGGGATGCCGGTTGTTGCTTTAAACAAACGTTGCAAGGTGACTTCCGATACGCTGATGCGCTTGGCCATGGCTTTGTTGGTGTGGTTAATGGTGGGGTCATCTTGAATAAAATCGATGATCTCAACAATTCTAGGGTCGGTTGCTGGACGTTTGGGGGCCTCAAACATGGATGGGAATACCGCGTGTTCAATCAAGTTTCCCGCTTCTTTTTGATCAAGTGTGTGGCATAACATTTTCTCAAATGCTGCGGCTTGCATGATTTCTTTTTTGTTGCCAACGTAGATCTCACCCACTTGCTCTTTCATGGATTGTTTTAATCGGAAAAAATCTTCGTTGTATGGATCCAGGTAACAATTAGCGATACGGTGGCCGTTGCTATCCATGATAAAAGGGATGCCGGCAGGTATGAGAAAGGAATTGCCGCTAACGGTTTCCCCTGAATTGCACTGGGTAATGGAAATAGGACCGTCAACGCCAACCAAAAGCGAAGCGGCACCTTGGGTAAGGGGGCTAAATTCTGGGTATTCACCAATATATAACGTGCGTGATTCCCAAAGATACAATATGGATGGAGCCGTGATGGAATGAATCATAGGGTACTCACTATTGGTTTTTATTTTTAGTATTGTTCTTATTTATTCTTATTTTGGCTTTCTTTTTAGGAACAGGCTGAATGATACCTAATCATAATTAAGTAAACAAGCGTTTACTGAACGGTAATTCTACAGTGTTAACTTTACCGCTGGCAAGTGTTACAGAGTAAGCCTTTGTAAGGTTCGAATATGTCCAATTCATACAATTAAAATTGCTACTTATATACGTATAGTCATTAAACATAGGCAAAAACGATTCTTCAGGGAGTGTATTAAGTAGAGTGCGACATTTTGCAGTTTGTGCCTAGTTTAAGCACTGCATTCGGGTTATCCAATTTTGGGTAACCCGAAAGTAGACGAGGTGTCGTTACGTTGAGGTATTAAATTATTGCTTTGTAGATTAGCTCTTTACGTAAACTATTCGTTAAGCCTAAAAGGTTTTTGTTGGAGATTATGCTGATAATAATTGGGAGTGTGTGCGTACACTTAATGTAGGTTCATGTGTGTGTGTCACCTGAAAATGTTAGCCTCTTAGGAATAGCGTTTGTTGCCGTGAGGCTAATAGACTAATTGTGAATCTGAGCCTAAACTATTTATATAGTTTTCGATGATAGTTTCGATGATAGTTAGGCTTGAGATGATTCAATGGGTGAAGAAGAACATCTAGACAATAATGCGTTGGAGCAGTGGGCATGCGAATACCAGCGCTTTGCCCTATTAACGGGTTGCCAGACCATTGAAGCATTAGATTGCGTATTTGAACGCGTGTTTCAGGAGCTATTTGGTACCGAGGGTGTACAGGTAATGAGGCCGGCAGACGCGGCGACTAATGATGAGAATGCAACGGTACAGCATATCGTTGTATCGAGTATGGACGATAGAATTCGTGATGTTGTCATTGGTGATTCTCAACGCTCCCCCCAAAGGCGTTACCTTGATGCAATCCTAGAGGTTTATGGAAACCAATATGAGCTATTGCTCAAGAACCAGGTGGATAAACTAACGGGTTTATCAAACCGTCAGCTACTTGATGAGAGAATAAGTCGTTTATCGGTGGGTGATGCTGGAGATAGACGGAAAAATGAGCCTGAACGCATTGTCGTGATATTTGATATTGATCACTTTAAGTTGATTAATGATAGGTTTGGTCATTTGTACGGTGATGAGGTGTTGGTATTAATCTCCCATATGATGAAGCTGGCATTTAGAGCAGACGACTGGTTGTTTCGTTATGGTGGTGAAGAGTTTCTCGTCTTCCTGAATAACGTTGATATTGATAATGGTCGCTCGGCGATTAACCGTTTTCTTTACCAGGTAGAAAGCCATAGCTTCCCCCAAATAGGTAAAGTGACTATTTCTTGTGGCTATACGCTCTATCAATCGAGTGAGAATTTTTCGACAATTTTTGATCGAGCGGATAAGGCGCTGTATTTTGCTAAGGAAAATGGCAGAAATCAGTCCCGGTACTATGAAGATCTTGTGGCAAATGGTGATATTGAATCTACGGAGAGAGATAGCGATATAGATCTATTTTAGATACGCTATACTTATTAACCTAGGGGCCGGTTTTGCCAGTTTAAGGGCTGATACCTGTTAACCTTTTCGCCGTTAGTATGAGAAGCATTAAAAAGATCTAAAAATGAGTGGCAGCAACCTTAAAAAACATCGCGGGCGTTTGCCGGATCAGTGGGCTCAGATGTTGATGAGTAAATCTTTGTGGGTAACCCCCGTTTTTCTCTCGGTGATATTAGTTACTATTGCTCAGTTTAGCTTTCTTGCGTTCCATACGTTTGCGGAACTGTTTGCCATTATCATCTCTTTTGTTATGTTTTCGTTGGCATGGTCTACGAGAGCGTTCTCGACAAATGGTTTTCTCTTGTACCTGGCTTGTGGGTATTTTTGGGTTGGATCTCTAGATTTATTGCATACACTTGTTTATAAAGATATGAATATTTTTTATGAGAGTAGTGGAAATAAATCAATTCAGCTTTGGATAGCAGCACGCTATTTTGAGTCGCTGTTATTGCTGTCGGCGCCATTTTTTGCTCGCCGGGTATTAAATGGCTACATTCTTCTCAGTGCGTTTGGCGTTCACTCTGTATGTGAGCGTATTTGGTTTGTCCAATTTGGTCGGGCATATTTTTAAACTGTTTTCTTTTTGGTTGATATATAACTCCATTGTTGTGTCAAATTTACAAAAACCTTATGCGATATTAAACGAGAGTCGGGAACGGTTTCGGGTGCTTTTTGAGAATACTGAAATATCCATATGGAACGAGGATTTTACTGCTGTTTATGATGCGTTAGAGAAAATAAGAATGAATGGCGTGGAGGATTTAGAACAGTACTTATTTGCTAATAAGGATAAAGCCTGGGAATTGGCTGGTTTGGTTAAAGTAAGTGACATTAATGAAGCAACCGTATCGCTATTTTGCGCTAAATCAAAGCAGGATTTTCAGCAGAATATTAATAGTACCTTTGGGCCAGGTAGCATTGACGTTTTTATACGAGAGCTTTGTGCCATTTGGAATAAAGACGACAAGTTTCGAGCAGAAGCGAAATATCTAACGTTTGATGGTAGAAATATTGATGCGATCATCTCGTTTCAAATACCAAAAACAAAAGAGGGATTTGGCTGTATTCCCGTTAATATCATTGATATTACTAAACGCAAACGAGACGAAATACGGATTTGGCAGCAGGCAAATTTTGATTCACTCACCGGATTGGCAAATCGTAATTTATTCTCTGAGCGTTTAAGTGATGCGATTGATGCATCAGAAAGTAACAAGGGGCGTTTGGCATTGTTGTTTATCGATTTAGATCGATTTAAGTATGTCAATGATGCATTGGGGCACTCAATGGGGGATCACCTTCTGCGGGAGGCGTCCGAAAGAATTGTTCGAGATGTTAGGAATTCGGATACCGTCGCGAGGTTGGGTGGAGATGAATTTGCAGTTTTGTTGTCAGAAAATAATGAGGACAATAAGATAGAGGCAATTGTTGTCAATATATTGGAGTCGTTGTCCAGGCCGTTTCTTTTAAAAGGTAATGACGCCTTTATATCCGCCAGTATCGGTGTGACAGTATTTCCTGATGACGGGGAAACGGCGGAAACATTACTTAGGAAAGCTGATAGTGCAATGTATTTGGCAAAGGAAAGAGGGCGAAATAATTTCCAGTTTTTTAAACAAGAAATTGATATAGGGGCGCAACGTAAAAGGGAGTTGGAAAAAGCACTTCGAAAAGCGATGGAAAACAATGAGTTTTCTCTGAATTATCAGCCTATTATTGATGCTGATAATGGCGGTGTGGTAAGCGCTGAGGCGCTTATTCGTTGGAGAAACCCCAAAAAGGGGCTGGTTTCTCCCGTTGAATTTATACCACTGGCAGAAGAAATAGGGCTGATTCTACCTATTGGCGAGTGGGTATTGCGACAGGCCTGTAAAGATGCTGCAGCTTGGGAAGATATCTTTGATAACCCCCCATCTATAGCCGTTAACTTATCAAGCGTTCAATTTCAACGAGAAGATGTCCCTGCTTTAGTCAGGCGGATATTGGAAGAAACAAAGCTGCCCGCATCCCGATTGACGTTAGAGATTACAGAAGGTCTTTTACTTTCTGATGATGACTTAACATTGGGGCAGCTCAAGGATATAAGAGCGATAGGTATTGATTTATCGATTGATGATTTTGGCACAGGGTACTCGTCTTTGAGCTATCTCAGCAAGTTTCCCGTAACAACGTTAAAAATAGATCGATCATTTATTATGAATTTGCCGGGCAATAGGGAAGAGTCTGGTTTGGGTTCTATCATGATATTTCCTGCTGTTGAATGAGTAGCAACGACGTGTCGATAATATCTACTAAGTTCTCAGGGTTAGTTTCTATGCGCACCTGCACCCTGAGTCCTTGTATTATAGTAATGACGTAATCACCCAATTGTTTTGCAGTTAATATTTTGCTTATTCGCCCTGACGCTTGCTCCATCTGAAAGTACGCAATGATGGTTAGATTTATATCTATTAACTTTTTGCTGACGTAAGCGTGTAATTCTTTGTCATGCTCTGCGAACTCTAGAGCGCTGTTTACCAATAGGCAGCCTTGGCTTAATTGCTGCTTATCTTCATCAAAAATATAATTTATCAACAGCGCTCGTAGGTTTTTACTTGCAGGAAGGCCCAATTCCATTTTGCTTAAACCGTTTCTGAGAGCATCGTCACAATAGCAATCTGTTGCTTTTCTAAACAATGCCTTTTTGTCACCAAAAGCGTTATATAGGCTGGTTTTGGTCAGTGACGTAAGCTCGCTTAACTCATCCATTTTGGTTGCATGATAGCCCTTGTGCCAGAAGTGATTCATTATCTGGTATAGCACTGCTACTTCATCAAATTGTTTTTTACGTGGCATTAGCCTTGACTCACATGAATGAAAGATTGTATTGTACCGAACAGTACAAAACGTGCTTATAATCGTCAATAGCTTGGTGTTAAATAAAACTATTTAAAATATAGTGCCTTTCTCCGCGATGGCTGCCTGTGTTGGTGTATTTTGATACAAGAATAAAAGAATAAAGGAAGTGAAAATGAATACGGTTCATTCTATTAATCATATTGATGATATTCAAAACATAGTTAAGCAATCCTCCATTACCATTATTACAAGTTATAGGGGAAAGTGGTGTCCTTTTTGTCGTCAGTATTTGAGTGATATGAACAAAGCATTTCGATCTGTTGATGATGTGTTGTTAGTCGGTGTATCCGTTGATAGTACGGAGGAATGTAACCAGTTAAGAAAAAAACTAAAATTGGAATTTGATTTGATTTCAGATGAGTCTATTGTTTTGCACAAGACATTGGATGTCAAAATAGGTAAAGGACATGGTAAAGACGCTTATTTACAACCAGCAGTATTTGTCTTTCATAATGGAGTGGAAGTGTTTCAATGGATTCAAACACCAAAGATGTTAAACTTTGGTGGGGCAATTAACCGGCTTCCAATTGAAAAAATCATTGAGCAAGTTGAAAAGCTAAGATAGGAGGAATTAGGAGCAGTAATCTATGTTAGAAACCCCGTTGCCATTCTTCAGGTTCATTTTCTGGTGGTGTCGCGACCTGCAATAATCGGTATGGTAGCGCCTATACCTGATTGACATCATTAACCACCTCTGCGGCTATGCGGTAGGATCGCAAACGGGCGTCATGGTTATGTATCGGGCTGTTAATTATAATTTCATTTGGCTTGTAGGTATTAATCAACTCCGTCAGTTCTCGGTAGACTTTTTCTGGCCCGCCGCTTGCGCCACATCGCAGTGAATGATTAACACGAGCAAGAGTTGCGCGATCTAAGACCGACTCAATATCCTTAACAGGCCGCGGCAACAAACTGGGTCTACCAGAGGTCACATTTGCAAAACCTTGCAGGTGTGACGAGCGAATATACTGCGCCTCTTCGTCGGAGTCCGCAGCAAATACATTTACAGAAAACATAAAATACGGTTTTTCCAACTGCGCCGAAGGTTGGAAATTGTCACGATAAACTTGTGCCGCTTGCGCCAATGTATCGGGGGCGAAGTGAGAAGCAAAAGCATAAGGTAACCCCAAATGTGCTGCCAATTGTGCGCCGTAAAGACTGGATCCAAGAATCCACAATGGTACTTTTGTTCCTTCTCCAGGCACGGCGCGTATGGGTTTAGTGACTGAGGTAGAATCCTGAAAATACTGTTGTAATTCAACAATGTCCTCTGGAAATTGATCACTGTGACTCAAGCTACGTCGTAAAGCTCTTGCTGTAGCGCCATCTGTACCAGGAGCGCGACCCAAACCCAAATCAATTCTGTTAGGATAAAGCGTTTCCAACGTACCAAAATGCTCTGCGATTACTAACGGAGAATGATTTGGCAACATGATACCCCCCGCGCCCACCCGGATGCTGCTAGTTCCTCCCGCAATATGTCCAATCACCACCGAGGTAGCAGCACTGGCGACGCCCGGCATGTTGTGATGTTCTGCTACCCAATAGCGCATGTAACCTATTCGTTCAGCATGCTGGGCCAATGCAAGAGAGTTTTGCAACGAAGTGGCGGCTGTTGAACCTTCAACTATGGGTGAAAGATCTAGAATGGAATAAGCGGTCATCATAATGTCCTAATCTGTAGGGTAATAAAATATTATGCAAAGTATCGGGGTTAGTGTAGCCAGATCAGTCAACTACGGTTAAACATTATGAACTTTCCATATTTGGAATTTAGACATTTTAATCATATTTGGTGCCCCTAATTGAATATGATTTGATAGAGAAATAATAAAGTACTATCTAAACAACTAGAAACAGTTTGTTATTGTTAGTGATACAACAACTATTTGTTACGATATGAATTGAGGTAGGATGCCTGCATTATGGAATAAAGGAGCTTTGTATAAATTGGACATTAATCAATTAAGAAATTTTCAGGTACCCATTCCTACTAGCGGTATTTTCAGATTAGGTGCTCTCTTTTAGCATTGAAAGGATCCAATTATGCAGTGGATCATTATTGGATCGTGTATGCCAGGCAGCAATAACTTCGAATTCAATTGGCTTAATCGAAAGATCCAGTTCTTTCAAACCTTTTTCAGGCAGCGAGCGGGAAGGAATAAAAGCGATAGCATTGGTTGTTTTTATATATCGAGGTACCAGCGAAAAACAAGGAGCTGACATAATAACATTTCGTGAAAGTCCTTTTTTCTCAAACAATGTATCAATAGATCCCCTAAGGTTTGTACTTGAAGAAGACACAATTATTTGAGGAGTCGATGCGATATCAGTAAGTGTTAACTTTTTTCCCAACAAGGGTGACGTGTCAGAAGCTACACAAACATGATGCTCCTTAAACAAAGATAAATAGGGCAAAGAATCGGGAATAAAATCTGGAAAAGTTAACGCTAAATCCACTTCGCCTGTCATTATTTGGGAGGATAACAAGTCAATGTCAAAATCTCGAACGACTATTTTTAAATTAGGTGCATGTTTCCAGATAGCCGATAGTAGCTGAGGCATAACAACAATTTGAGCATAATCCGTCGCTGAGATAGTGTAAATTCCACTGACGGTTTCAGGATCGAATTCTGGAACATCAAATAGATCTTCTACATCGCTCAGTATTTTATCCAGTTTTTTTCCTAATCGTTCCGCCTCCGGAGTAGGTATTAACCCATTACTAGTACGTACGAACAATCGATCATCAAAAATATGGCGCAACTTTTTAAGTTGATCACTTACGGCTTGCTGCGTTAGACCTATTTGATTCGCTACACGAGAGACATTCCTTTCACGTAGAAGCGCTCGAAGTATCCGAAGTTGTTTTAATTCTAGCTGATTAATACCAATCATAATTGTATCTCAAACAAAGACATCTTGTTTTCAACTGTATCACCCTGCCGTTACTATAGCCACATCGTTATCGGGAAGGGCCTTAAAACAAGGCTGTCACCCTGATGACTCTCTTATATTCATTAACTTAATTTAACTACATCTAAAGGGTTTATTCATGAAGACAATTATTCTTATTGGAGCAAAGGGCAAGATGGGTCAAGCAGCATTAAGTGGCCTAGGCAAACACAGGGTTATAACGGCAAGTCGTTCTGGTAAAGGCACTGATCATAGCGTTGATATTACCAACGAGGCCTCAATCAGAAACTTGTATCAACAAGTCGGTGATTTTGATGCCGTTGTTAACACTGTCGGTGAATGTGAGTATGCACCCTTTGCTGAGATGACAGAAAATCAATGGTCAACAACCGTCCAAAGCAAAATGATGGGGCAAGTCAATTTAGTGCGCATTGGCCTGGAGTACATTAAAGACAATGGCTCCTTTACGCTGATCTCCGGGATTCTTAATGTAAAACCTATTCCGTTGGCAATCGCTGATGCGGTCACAAGCAGCGCAATAGATTCTTTTGTAAAGTGTGTCAGTTATGAAATGCCTAAGGGGATACGTATCAATGCAATTAACCCTACGGTTATCGAAGAGGCCTGGGGGGTATATGGCGACATGATGCCTGGATTCCAACCTGTACCGGGTAGCTTAGTGGGTAAAGCGTTTGAGCGTTCGGTTGATGGGTTCCTCAATGGAGAAGTTATATACGTTGATGCCTAACTCGAAATCTTTTCAATGGTTGCCATAATTTGACGTTGGTAGCCCCTAATTTAACTTTTCTTAAATTTTGGAAGAAAATATCATGAAGAAAATAATAGTTATATTGATACTTGCGAGTATTACTCAAGCTGCAACAGCCGGACAAAATATGCATCGGCGCATAGCAAAAATACAAAGTATGTATAGTGATTCCTTTCAGGTTGATAAAGGCGTTAACAATAAACAGAATCTGCATCCAGTGACGTATTATCGTCACGCCAAGCATCATCCAAATAATCGTAGAACGAATTTTAGAAACCTAAAAAGGGAGGTTGCTACTCTTGCAGGAGTAGCACAAACAGAAGGCAGCAAAACTAAATTTAGGCATCGATCTAAGCACGGTAGGCGCCATTTCAAAAACATTTAGACTCGTGGGTATTTAACGCCTTGGCCAAGGATGGTGCTTCCACTAGACTCATAGCCAATTAATCATAAGATAGATTGTGCGCACTCAGGGATTTATACCGAGGATAGGGCCACAGGCCCCGTGATTTTTGTGCTGCAAGGCAGGGTGATGTTTCCATACTTGACAAGCTATGCGCTGTGCAACCGGGTATTGACAGCTTCGCTTAAGAAAAGCCAACATCAATGACCGAGTCTGTGACGGGCTCCCTTAAAGAAGCAATAGCACTAACAAGGCTTTCTGGCGATTCCCAGTTGAGCATATGACCGCACCCAGAAATAATCATCCTCCGTGCATTCGGGAGGTTCGCATTTAGAGCAAGACCATGCCATTCTGGGCAGGTATTATCTTTTTCGCCGGAAATAACTACACATGGGGTTTCAATTTCCTGCAGTCGTGGATAATAATCTTCATTGGATAATGCTGTTAACACGGGACTTAACGCTCGATGATCCTGCTCCAAAAAACTGGTGTTAAAAGCTTGAATTGCATTCGGGCTAGGGTTATCGCCAAAAATCGAAGCCCCAAAATGCCAGCTGAAGTTTTTTGATGCACATATTTTTTGAATAATACCAACCCGCATCAAAGGGATTTGCAGTTGATTTTGCGGCGCGCCTTTTAAAGCATTCCCCGCAGTGGAAGCAAACATGACAAACCCTCTTAAATGTTTCGCCGCTTCTTCAGGGTAATTAAGTTGGAATATGATGGACAAAAAGCCCCCCATAGAATGGCCCACAAGGATGGAATTCGTCACGTTAAAGTGTTGAAGTACGGTCAGATAATCTTCGGCCATCAGATGAGAGGATAATGGTAAGGTCGCACTTCGAGTCTTGCCATGGCCTCGATGGTCCCAGCTAATCACACGGTAACCCTTATCTATAAGCATTTTCCAGATGATATTCCATTCCCGCATGCTCATGCCATAGCAGTGGGCTAAAACAACCGTAGGGCCTTCCCCCGCGCATTTTGCTCGAATTTGTGTACCGTCTTTGGCTTCAATATAGACATCTTCGCCAGTAGGATCTTTATCCAGTTCTTCCTTTGAATAAAGGGAGGGGTTAGATTGTACTTCTTCTAGCCAGCTGTTATTGGCTCTGATAGAAAAGAAGACCAAGGCGATTAAAGCCGTTGTCATCACAATAAAAATCATAAGTAGTACCATAATTCCTTTAACATTAATGGCTAGGATTTCACCCTCTTATATCAAAGAATGGGAATATTGAATAAGGGACAAAAAAGGGAGTAGAGTACAACAATAACTGCCTGATTATATTTGGCAAGGGTTTCCAATTAGTCAGGCCATTGAGGCATCAATGATTATGTGTTTTGAATTGTGGGCTAACCTTTGATAGATGCATTTGCTTGGTGATCGACTAAAATGGCTTCTTTCCTTTCGCTTTTAGTTGGGCAATCATGGATATCTAATCCTCGAACCTCTGAAAATATTGGGTTTGCTGATGCAGGCAATATCCGAAATAAGCGTTTTTTCTATGTCCCAGCTTGTCCGCTCTGTGAAACAAACGCACGTTTATAGCATTAACACGAGTGACCGCACTGTAGGAGAACGTGCCTCTGTGCAGTCATCTCAAAAGGCCGTTTTATAACACGTTAGTAATTGCTAAGTTTTGAAGCTGTTTTGCTCGTGTGTTTAAAGTCCTCTTTCCCACTCCTGACGTAATGGAATCGAACCTGGCTTGTTTAAGGCCAAATCAATCTTCTTTAGCATTGATTGTTTGTCCGCTCCAAGCGTTCCTTTTAAAACTAAGTAATTCGATGCATGGTCTGAACGGAATACAGTATTTGTTAACTCTAGGTTTGCAATAAAGGTCCGAATTTCGCTAAATAAGTCGTTTTGCTGAAGAGGTTCGTAGTCACCATTAAACCCTGTCCTAAATCGTTCCTCTCCCATTGGAAACGAAACAACCAAGGTTGAGACAAATTCCGGCTGAGTCTCATTCATCAATCGAGCGGTGTTAACTGCATGTTGTTCAGAAAACTTGCGGCCACCTAACCCATTCAGAATCATGACCGATGTTTTGATGCCGGCTGATTTGAGCTTAACGAGCGCATTTTTAGAAGTCTCAAAAGTCTCACCCTTTTGAACACACTCAAGCACCTTGTCATCACCAGACTCGCAACCTACATAAACCATTGTAAGCCCAAGTTCTTTCAGCTCAGCTAATTCTTCAACAGTCTTTTTCTTGATGTTCCTAGGCAAGCAATAAGCCGTAACACGTTCTCTGTTAGGAAAGTGTTTATTAATGCACTCAAGAATTTCCTTAAGTCGCCTGAAAGACAGCGTCATAGCGTCCCCGTCGGCAAGAAAGAAGCGAGTCATATCAGGGATTTGTGCAGCAACCGCCTTAACTTCTTTTTCAATCTCAGCGATAGCTTTTGGTTTAAATTTTTTCTGGGGAGAAACGTACATTTCACAAAAGGTGCAACGATTATATGAGCACCCGTTACTCACTTGAAGAATGAGCGAGCGAGCCTCAGAGGGAGGCCGAAAAACGGGTTCAATGTAATCAATGGGCAAATAATTCATATGTTTGTTCGTATAAATTTATGTTGGAAGTAATGGTGGGATTATAACACGCAGCTCGCGTAACGAATAAGTATCTTAGCAGGGTGCCATAACGCAAATACTATAGAGAGAGTTCATTTTGGGTGGTGGCCCGTACAATAAGCGATCAATCGTTGCGGTGTTAGGACGTGATTCTTACATACCATTGTTATCTAATGAGTGTTCAAGCAGATCTATTGCTTCATGCGGGTCTGCATCTACAACGGTTTCGTCGCAAATAGTTCGATCCCAACCAATGTAGCTCGTGCAGAATGAAAGTTATTGAAGCCTAACATAGGCCGAGTAACTCGTTTGATCCGCCGGTGATCTTGTTCAACAATATTGTCGATATTGATTAAGCCTGGCTTACCATTTCTACCGATGGCTTTATTGAGGAAACGTAAGGCAGCCTTGGTGTCACGCTTAGCGGTGAGAAGAAAATCAATGGTATTGCCTTGCTTATCAACGGCTCGATAGTAGTAGGTTCATTTCCCTCTAACTTTCAGATAGGTCTCGTCAAGTCGCCACCTATCACCGGGCTTTTTCTTCTTTTTATGGAAGGTTTTTTCCAACTTCGGCGCGTAGTGAACAACCCATCTATTCAGTGTACTATGATCAATCTTAAGGCCACGTTCTGCCATCATTTCTTCAATGTTACGATAGCTCAGCGCATAAGAACAGTACCAGCGAACACATTGAAGGATAATAGGTTTCGGTGTGTGACGGCCTTTAAATGAGATCATGGGTTGCTCAGTTTGATAGGATTTTGAGATATGATTCTACCATGCGATGAGATGGCTTCGCTGGATGCGACACAATCGCCAAACCTTGTGTAGCCAAGGTGAAATATGACCTGACTCGCTCAACATAATCACCAACTATCGCCGAGATTTAACCTGCGGCACTCACACCCCTTGTTTTGTTGTCGCTATCGGGGTTTGAAAATAAGGGATTGAAAATAAGGGATTGAAATGAAAAACGAAGATAAAACCAGAGAGCAGTTGATAGAAGAATTAAACCTTCTCAATTCAGTTATTGAGGAAATGCCGGATATCTTTTTTGTAAAGGATTTGGAGGGTCGTTATCTGATAATGAACCAAGCAGGTCTTGATTTTGGCGGATGGTCTTCTGAGCAGGTTATCGGGCACGACGATTATGCAATATTTCCAAAAGAAATGGTTGGGCAATTTAAAGAGGCTGATAAACAAACCATCTCAGATGGAATAACAAGGACCTTTGAAGAATTGGTTCAAACACCAACTGGCCCTGTAACGGTTATTACGACAAAAGGAGTTTGTCGGGATAGAACTGGAGAGATTGTAGGCATATTTGGAATTGCTAAAGATATCAGTGATCGAAAAAAAGTGGAAAGCCGGCTAAATCAAGTTAAAGAATACTTGGATAGCATTCTTCTTAATTTACCTATTGGCATGGCTATCCTTGAAGGCCCCGAATTTCGGTACTTTAGGGTTAACCAAAAGCTTGCTGAATTCAATGGCCTACCAATTGAATCGCATCTCGGAAAGCCCCTCGTGGAAATTTTACCTCACTCAAGGGAGAAAATACTACCAGAAATGCGCCAAGTAATAGCATCGGGAGAAGCAATTCTTCATCGTGAATTCAGTGTTGAACTTCCCAAGACTCCAGGTAAATTGGTTCATTTAATCGATTGGTTAATACCTATATATGGAGAAAATAGAGAACCTGCGGTTGTTGCAGTAGTGTTAGATGTGACAGAGTTAGAAGAAACTCGACTGAAGTTGCACAAGACTATTGACAGTCTGAAGGACGCGCAACATAAAGCGGAAGCTGCTAATACCGCAAAATCGATATTTCTTTCGCGAATGAGCCATGAATTACGAACGCCATTGAACGCAATTATAGGGTTCTCGGAAATCCAAAAAGTGAGATATGTCGATGCCCCTGAAGGCTTCCTGCAATGTGCTGATGAAATATCCTCAGCGGGTTATCACTTATTAGCACTGGTCAACGATATACTCGATATTGTAGGTGCTGAACAAAACAGATTTTCTATCTCATTGAAGAGTTGCGACTTAAACAACAAAATACAGGAATGTATCACATTGGTCCAACAGCAGGCGGATGTAAACAGTATAACACTAGAAAGCGAGGTAACTCCGTTTAGAGTGATTGCAGACGATACCCGGCTCAAGCAAATATTAATCAACCTGCTAACCAATGCCATTAAATATAATCGAGAGGGCGGCTCAGTGACCCTACAGGTGCGCGAGATTGAAAAAGATCAAGTTGAAATCTGTGTGCAAGACACCGGCGTCGGTATTGATCCAAAAGACCAGCATTCAATATTTGAGCCGTTCATGCGCTCACGATACGCAACAGAAAGTTCAATAGCTGGAGTAGGGATTGGACTTTCCTTAACCAAATTGCTAGTTGAGCAGATGCAAGGAAGCATCAGGTTTGTTAGCAAAATGAATAGTGGGACGGACTTTTACATTACTTTGCCTAAAGCCGAAGTCAAGGCGTCAGAATCCCAGCGGGCTCTGATTCAACCCGTGTTATCAATGAAAAAACTCTCTGTTTTGTATATTGAAGATGACGTATCAAGCGCCTTGTTGATCAAAATGTTGTTTAGTGCACTACCTAATGCGGTGCTGCAGGTTGCACCAACTGGCGAAGAAGGAATTGAATTAGTCAAGTCTAGCCCGTTCAACTTAATTATTATTGATATCAACTTACCTGGTATAGATGGTATTAGTCTTTTGAGAAAACTTAAAGAATACTCGCACCTACAAGAAACGATAATGATTGCATTGAGCGCAGACGCTCTACCCTTTCAAATTGAAAAGGCTATTGCGGCAGGCTTTGATATGTACCTAACAAAACCAATAGATATTGCCCAGCTAATTAATTTTGTAGACATTATTTAACGGGGTTTGAAGTCCAATGGTACGAAAACGGGTTTCGTCGCACCCAGCTAAGCGATCTCATCGTATGGTAGAATCATATCTCAAAATTCTATCAGACTGAGCAACCCATGATCACCTTCAAAGGCGCCACACACCGAAACTCATAATACTTCAATGCGTGCGCTGGTATTGTTCTTATGCTCTGAGCTATCGTAATATTGAAGAAATGATGGCAGAGCGTGTCCTCAGAATTGATCATAGTACACTGAATCGATTATTTATCCCAAGGGCCTTTAAGAGCTTGGCGCTGGTGATTGATTGATAGAAGTGGGCCTAGCTGTAAATGGTCACTGCCTTTGAGGGAGATAAGTGGTGCTAGGCCACCGCTTGTTAATGTTTCGAAGGCGGACTCGCTCAGAAATATTTCGGCAGTAGGGATTTGTGCTTGTTCCCCGTCATCATAGTAAAATGCTAATGGTAAACGGTCTAGCTGATTCACTGTGCCGGGAGACATTTTCCAGTGTTGTTCACTAAACCCTAGGCATAAGCCAATAGCGTGTGCGATGGCGCCATTACACCAAAGAAAGTGTTCAGCGTTAAAATCGCTGCCAGTTTCTTCTAGGTCAAATGCTTCAATACGTTGAGACTTCTTACCGTAAGGGTAGCGTATTAAAAAACGCGGGCTTGCAAGGGAAATATATTGAGACTCTGGTAATTCACGAACAGCATTCCAGGTTTCTTTGAAACCTTCTTGGTAGTTTTGCTGCCAATCTGAAACATCCTGTTGGTAAAAATAACTGGTGCAATTTACCAGTGATGGGCTTCCCGCGGCAATAAAAGGTGTGTCAGCATTGGCCATAACTTTTGCCAATATCCCAAGCATTAGCGCATCGTTTTTGGTATCTGAAAAATCATACAAACCCACAACGGTAGACCAGTGATCGTCATTGCTCGGTAATACGGATGCATCATAAACAAGCTTTGAAAAATTAGACTGTGTAGCATCTTGGTGTTCTGCAAGATCAATGAGTAAGTCTTTTTTGCTTTGAGATAACATGCGGAGTGTTAACTGGCTATTAGTTTCTACTCTGCGGGTCATCATATCTAAACCACGCCAGGCGGATTCTAATGCTTGAAACTCTGGGTTATGTAGTAATGCTGCCATCGTGCTAGAAATGGTTTGGTCTAGCGCGTCGATGTAATGTTGCTTTTGAGGGTTAGGTGCCGGTGTTGCATATGCCCCGACGGCATCCTGGATTAGGCTTGTGACTAATCTGTCTGCTTCTGTGGATGCGTTTACTTGACTATTACTATCGCCCAGAATGCTATCTAGCAAACCTCCTGTCTGTACGATTTTGGGAGGTGTTGCCTTGGTGCTTGTTTTGGTTTCTGTTGCAACAGAAATCCACTGATCCATTTTTTTTGCAGCGGCTTCAAACGCACTGTCTTTGTTGAGTTTACGACGTAAGGTGCGAAATTCTGAAAATAGCTCGATATGTTGATACAGGTAATCTGGATGAAATTCATCAAGGTTGGTAAAGGTTATATTGACCGTTTGTTGGTTGTCGCCGATAGGTAATGAAAGGCTAGGTTGTAACGTTGCCATCACCTCTTCGAGGTTATCGCGGTCTATTTTGATAGGTTTGGTACTGCTTTTGTTGCTTGATGAACTTGCGTTGTTACCAAGAAAATTGCCGATAATCAGCATATTAAAATTCTTGCCGGGGGGGCGGTTTGCGGCAGGAACTCTACTGTCTTTTGTTTTTTTACCAAATTCAAAAGGGGTAGCGCCAGTATGTGTTTTTGCTGTCATCGACATGTTCCTTATTATGTTTGGATGCTCCCCACATTCTAGAGACACAGAAACAACAAAGCCAGCATCATAAGCTGGCTTTGTTGGGGCGTTACGCTGTGCTATGCGCTATATTAAGTGGCTAATATTAGGCAACAAGCGCTTTAACGCGTGTTAGCTGCTCTGCGATAGGGGCAGGAGCACGTTCGATAACGTTTTCTACTAATTCGTCTGCTTGTTGGCGTATACGCTCAACACGAGCCTTTTGAATATCAACCTTTAATTCAACACGAGAAATCTCTGCTTTTACACGATCTTGTTGGGTCATGGCGATAGCGATTAGGTTGTGACGATTTACATTGCTAGAAATGCCATGCTTTTGTAGTTGAAAGCCTAAGTTGTCTAGTTGGCCAAGTGCAAATTCAACGATTTTCTTAGTGTTCATAAGGGTTTACCTAGTTATATGTCTGCCACTTAATGGGCGGAATCTTATTGTTGCTTTCTCGATCGCAAAGGTACGCGGATAAATTAGAACTGACAACCTAAAAACTGGCCAAAAAATAGGCGCTTTGTTTTGGTGCAAAAAGTCTAATTTAGAGCTATACATAAGTTCAATGAATTGACTGTTCTGAGGGATGGCATTAATGTGGAGGTAGAGATATGTCGCTCCGCGGCCTGATTAGTTTTTGGGTTGATTAGCACCTACATGGAAAATTAGAGATGTCGAATATGACGATACTACTAGTAGAAGACAATCCAGATGATGAAATGTTGGCGATTCGAGCGTTAAAGAAAACGGAGATCGAAAGTAAGGTTGTGGTTGCTAGAGACGGGGAAGAAGCCTTGGATTATCTCTTTGGTACCGGAAAGTATGACGGTAGAGATATTAAAGAGCAGCCTCATGTTGTATTCCTAGACTTGCAATTGCCTAAGTTGAATGGCATTCAAGTTTTACAGCGATTGCGGGCGAATGACAATACTAAAGCCTTGCCTGTTGTTTTGTTAACATCGTCAGATGAGCAATGTGACATTATTGATTGTTACAAGAACGGCGCGAATAGCTATATCCTTAAACCGGTTGAATTCAGTGAATTTACCTCTCAGGTTCGGGCGCTGGGTGAATATTGGTTAGGGATTAATCAAGTGCCTGATCAGTTAGATTATTAAACAGGTTGAGCGATAAGGCTTATCCACTAAATGTGATCCTGTTGATTTTTAACCGTATTTTTTCTCTGCCTTATTCTGATTAGACCAGCTACTATTACTATTCATTGTGGCATATTAGTAGTTGATGAATGTTGAAACTGTTTGATTGGAAGTACCTTATTGTTGTGTTGTGCTGTGTTATGGCGGTGTCCGCCGTAAGAGCAGGCGATACTGAAGGTAATATTGCTTCTGAGCCTCTTTCAGGGAATGTTTCTGATAAGGCTTCGGCGATCAAGCCAGAGTTACCCTATTGGAAAAAAAGCGCCTACTGGCTCGAAAACTCTCGAGATAATTGGAGTGAGCGGGTTGATTGGATGGCCCGTGGGATTGATCGTTTTTTTGCTGGTGAAGACACTCTTGCATTTAGCAATAAGAGTTTCGTGCGTTTTCGGGTGGGTGGTGCCTGGGTTGAAGGTAAAGGTTATGTGGATAATACGGATTTTAAATTTCGACTTCATTTGCCTGCAACCAAGCGGCGTTTTCACATTGTTATCGAGAACACCTTAGACGATAAAGAAAGCCTTGAAGAGAAAACCCGCCCTAGTCTTTCAGAGTCCAACGGATTTGATGATAGTAGTGTTACTGCGGCTATAGAATTTATGCGCTCTGAAGCCAAGCATTGGAAAACCCGAACATTACTTGGTGTAAAGGCTCGCTTACCGGGTGATATGTTCGTTAAATTTTCTGCCAAAAGGCGTTGGGATTTGGGTGGTTCATGGACAATGCCCTACCGTTTTAAAGCGGCTGAATATCTCAATGATGAATGGGAGATTGAGCAATCACTAGCGTTTGAGCGGCCGTTAGAAAACGAATTGTTTTTTTCAGCAACAAGTAGTATTGACTGGGGGCAAGATGCGGTGACAGTTGCTGCGCAGAGCTTTAGTTTACGAAAACGTTTAAGTGATACTAAGGGTGTGAATTATCAGTTGGGTGTGATTGGTGCTGATGTGGCAAAACCGGAGATAACGTCGTATTTTGTCAGTGCTCATTACCGCGAGTTGCTGTATAAAAATTGGCTGTACTTGAACGTAATACCGGAAGTGAATTACCCAAGAGATCAGGGTTTTGAGTCGGTTTTTTCGCTTACGGTTCGTTTTGATGTTTTTTTTCAGAAATAGGACGTTGCGTGGCTGATACCGTTTTAACCTACTGGATGTCTTTTGGTGTTGGGCTTGCCTGGCTTTATGCGGTTGGGCATGGTTTTTCTCGTCACAGTGTCGAGTCCCGGGTTTTATTGGTTGCCTTATTTGTATCCATCGGTCTTATTCAGCTGTGTTGGTGTTTGGTTTTAGCAGAAGAAATCGAACATTTTTCTTGGATATTATACTTACATCAGCCAGCTTTGTTTTTGATCGGGCCTTGTTTGCATGCTTATTCAAAAGTTGTGAGTGGCCAATCATTGGGCCGGAAAAGCCTATGGTTACACATGGTTCCTGCGCTTGTTGTGGCGGGGTTTTCATTGGCGCAGTGGCTATATCGTTCGCCTTCGCAGCCGGTAATTCTGTCTACACTGAGTGTTGCTGCATCGGCAGGCCTCGGAGCTGGTTATGTTGGTATGGTTCTGCAGCGTTTATTACAGATAGATAATCCAAAAGGGTATATTCGTGCTGAGATCATGGTGTTGGTATTTTTATTGTTGATTGGCGGTTTTGTCGCATTTTCGGCGTTGTTGGGTGGTTTATTATCAAGTCGATTGTTTTTCCAGGTATATTTGTCCTTAGTTACTTTAGTGATGGTGTTGAGTTATTTGTTAGGGGTGAAATATCCCGAATTGGTACATTACATTGCGGAAGCCAATGAAGCTCAAAAGATTAAGAAGTATGAAAATAGTACGTTGGATAATGTGGATGTCGGTGTATGTGTAACCCAGTTAGAGAGATTGATGCAGGAGGAGCATCTCTATCAAGATGACTCATTATCGTTAGCATCATTGGCGGCGCTGTTGGATTTGTCCGGACACCAACTTTCAGAGTTACTTAATGAACGTCAGCAAGTGAGCTTTAGTGGGTACCTTAAGTCATTACGCATTGAGGCTGCCAAACGTCATTTATTGCAGGATATGGATGAGCCTATTTTGACCATCGGTTTAGCGGTAGGGTTTAGTTCATCATCAGCGTTTTATTCTGCATTTCGTGAACTGGAAGGCTGCCCCCCTGGAAGGTTCCGCAAACGTCATACAACATAGACGTAACGGCTGTTTTTCTTCTACATTATCATTCTGGAAGTTTGTAAATCACGGAGTGTATTTTTTAACTAATTGATTTTCATTGTGTTTTTTTGTCGTTGTGTTTTTTATGGGTTAATTGTCCTGATGTTATCAATTAGGAAGATTGAGCGGTTAAAAGCGTTAGAGTAAACCCAGACCAATCACAAAAATCGGGGAATTCTTATAATGACTACAACAGCAACTGGAACAGAAGCTCAGTTCACGCCAACATCCGTTAAACGTGAACCTATTAACGGTATTCACCACCTTGCCTTTGGAACGAAGTGCAGTAAATATACCTATGAATTTTATGCTGAGAAATTAGGCATGCCCTTGGTGAGAACAGAGAATCATCGTCAAAAAGATGGGTATTTTAAGCACTATTTTTTTGATATGGGTAGAGACCAATATATGGCATTTTTTGAAATCCATAATGTTGGGGAAAATGACGAGTATCGTACTGATGTTTCTACCGGTTTGGGCATGCCGGTATGGGTAAACCACGTGGCGTTTGATGTTGGCAGTAAAGAAAACTTGGATATTATGCAAAAGCGCTGTGAAGATAATGGTGTTGGGCCGTTACGCTCTGTGGATCATGGGTGGTGTCAATCCATCTATATGGTGGATCCGAACATGATTATGGTGGAATTTACTTATACCAATAACGAAGAAAAATTTCTCGATCAAACACCAGAAGAGGCTTACGACTTATTGTTTAATACTGCTCCTGAGGATATTAAAGAAGAAACACGCAAACATTCGAAGAAAGTGGCTGCTAAGGGTGATGCGTAATGTTATTGATTTCAAATACCTATTGGATGGGAATGCCTTTTAATTACAAAGGGCAGTTACCGCAAGGCACACAACGGGAACCCGTCTATTTACAGGCGCAAGATATGCGAGAAACTGCCGGGGTGTTTTATACACCGGATCAGGTGAATGCTCAAAATATTGCGGTGTTAGTGATGCACCCTAAAGTCGACTTCACTCGACATTACTGTATTCCTGCATTTCTACGCGCAGGCATTGCTGTGTTAGGAATGACAACACGTTGTTTGCATAACGATGCGACGGCAATTCATGAAGACCTGCTGTTGGATGTGGCAGCTGCCATGGCTTTTCTAAAAGAGCAACGTGGTTTTGATCAAGTGGTGTTATTTGGTAATTCTGGTGGCGGCGCATTATTTGCGATGTACCAAGCTCAAGCACAAAAAGTGGTGGGGGATAGGTTGGCGCTAACTCCGGCTGGAGACCCAACAAAATTGGCGAAAGCGAGCTTAATACCAGGGGATGCTTTGGTGGCAGTTAGTGCTCATCGAGGAGAGGGGGAGGTGTTGCAAGAGGCGATGGACCCTGCCGTAGTGGATGAAAATGATCCAAGGTTAACGAATGACGCGTTAGATATGTACCATCCTGATAATGGGTTTGTACAACCACCTAACCCGTCCACCTACAACCCAGAATTTGTGGAACAGTTTAGGGTTGAGCAGAAGGCGCGCGTTCAACGTTTAGATGCGATGGCGCACTCAATGGTGGATGAGGCTCGCCATTATGAACGGCTGTATAAATCGAGTAAGGAGTCGTTAAGTTTTCATGAACGTCATAAGGTCGGGCGATTGGGGGCTACAGAGCGGGTGATGGTGGTGTACCGAACAATGGCTAATCTACATTACACCGATCCGTCACTAGACCCTTCCCCCCGTCATTATGGTTCTTTGTTAAGTGATCGACCGGATTTGATGAACCAGCAATACATGGGCTTTGGTCGGATTTGTCGTCCAGAGGCCTGGTTGTCCACTTGGTCTTCCTTGTCGTCTAACGCTAATTTGGTGCCGAATATGGCTCAGGTCACGGGGATTCCTGTATTTTATGGTTATGCGAGTAAGGACAAGGAAATTTATCCTAAGGAAGATGCCGCTGCAATTCGGGCCGCTATAACGGTAGAGGATCAATGTTACAGGGAGTATGACGCGGAACATTATTTTGAGCCTGCGTTTGGTGCTAAAAGCGCACCTGATGTCGAGTGTTTGATGGCTGATGTGGTGCCGTGGGTATTGGAGCGCTTTGGTCGTTAGAATTTATTCCTCTGCTATACTTTTTACAGCATACATTAGCAGGCGGGGGATATTGAAGGCGTTGTTAAAACCATTATTGAAAACGTTGCTGAAAACATTGTTGAAAACGTTGTTGAAACCACTATCTCTAACCATCTCAGTGTTATTTTTTCTGGTGCTAGGGGGGTGTGAGGAGGTCTCAAACGGCCCGATCAAGGTCGGTACTATACTGTGGCCGGGGTATGAACCTTTGTATTTGGCTAGAGAGCAGGCTTTTTTTAGCGAACAGGATGTTGAATTAATTGAGCTTTCTTCCTCCACTGGGGTGATTAGAGCGATGAAAAACGGCAGCTTGCAAGCGGCAACGTTAACGTTGGATGAGGCGATTAGTTTATTGGTGACGGGGGTTGATATTGATATTGTTGCTGCCTTAGATGTTTCTCAAGGTGCAGATATGGTGATAGCCCAAGAGCCGCTTGCATCGTTGAATGATGTCAAAGGGAAACGAATTGGTGTTGATAAGGGGGCGGTTGGTGGTGTCATGCTAGTGGGGTTCCTGGAATTTGCGGGGGTATCTGCCAGTGAGGTCGAGATTGTGCCATTAAAGATTCAAAATCATTTTTCGGCATTTCATCAGATAGATGTTGATATTGTTGTGACCTATCAACCTGTTGCAGGAGAGTTGCTTCGGGAAGGGGGTCATAAAGTCTTTGATAGTAGCAATATCCCTAATCAAATTATGGACGTGTTAGTTGTGCGTCGAGATGCAATACCTGATTATTCGGGGCAGCTTCAAGTGTTGGTCGATGGCTATTTTTCAGCTCGGCAGCTAATGAATGACGATAGGGCGGCGGCGTTAATTGATATGTCATTGCGTAGTGGTATTTCGACGGAGCAGTTAGAGGCTGCTTATGGTGGGTTACATTTACCGACTCTGGAAGAAAATCGCATTTGGTTAGGGAGGTGCGGGCAATTCATGGGGCGGCGTATTCAGCAGTTATCTGAGCTGATGAAAAATCATGGACTTATTGATATTCTGCCTAGTGACAATTTGATTTGTGACGCAACCTGGGTTCAGAATGTGAAGGCACAGGGCGTCAAGGTGCAGGAAACAGGGATGAAGGGAATGTCTCAATGAGAATGACATCAATACCGTTGCGGATTATGATTCCATTGCTGGTTTTTCTACTGGTATTGGTATTTTCTCTATTTGTGATGTCCTTGCAATATTACGGTAGCCAACAAAACTTTGTTGCCAATAGTGAGCATCGTATACGGTCTATCATGATACAAAGTCAGCGCCATTTGGAACGTTTCTTTTACGAGGATGATCAAATACGAGCCGAAGAGGAGGTGATGACTCTAGCTTTGGTGAATGAAATTAAAAATGCATCGTTGGTGGATGCTGATGGTGATATTCGTTTTAGCACAAGCAGGCAGTGGAGAAATGAAAGTGCGGCGGCGGTATTAGAATCCTATTCTTCCAAGCATTTCTTGTACAGTGTATCAACACTGAGACCGTACATTGATATTGAGGGAGAACGTGTGCATGTATATTTTCCCGTTGTTCTTGAGGCATCCGCGGGTAAGATTCGCTCAGAAACTGTTGGTGTGTTGTATGTGGAATGGAGTTTTCAGGACTATTTTTTGAGCGCGAGAAGTTTGCTTGTTGATAATGTTATCATCGTTGTTGTTGCGGGTAATGTAGCGGTCTTATTATTTTCATGGTTGTTGTTTGTTGTTGTTGTAAGTCCGCTGAGAAAGCTTCAAGAGGCGGTAGAGGAGGCTCGTACTTCTCGACACTATATTGAAGTTGAAGAAACAGGCGCGAATGAAATTGCAAGTTTGTCTCGGGCGTACAATTCAATGCAAAAAAAGATGAATGGTGCATTGTCGGCATTGAGAAACAGTGAGGAACGCTGGTTGTTTGCATTGGATAGCAGCGGTGATGGTGTGGCTGACTGGGACATGGAGACAAATGAAGTGTTTTTCTCTCACCGATTGCGATACTTGTTGGGGTTTAAGGGGGAGGACTATTTAGGAAGTTATAGCGAATGGAGAGCACTGGTTCATGACGATGATAAGGAACATACCCGTGTGGAGCTTAGCCGTTACTTACGCGGAGAAACGGCTGTTTTTCAGGTTGAGTATAGAATTAAAAGTAATGATGGAAAATTTCGCTGGATGTTTGTTCGGGGAAAGGTTGTTGAGCGTTCTCAGGAAGGCCGCCCTTTGCGTCTTGTATCGACCTTCACTGATTTTACCGAACGTAAAAATGCAGAAGAAGCGTTAAAGTCAAGTGAAGAAGAATATCGTTACCTCTTTGAATTAGCACAAGAAGGTATATGGGTTGTCGATGAACATTCGGCGACAACCATGGTGAATCAGTCCATGGCGACGATGCTGGGGTATCGCCGTGAAGAAATGATTGGTAAGCACATGTTTGATTTTATGGATGAGCGTGGGCGGATTATTTGTGAAGAAAACTTGGGCAAACGTAAAGACGGCGTTGCAGAGCAGCATGACTTTGAATTGATTACAAAAGACGGTCGTCGAATTTATACCAATATGTCAACGGCTCCGATTATTCACGATGGTGAATATAAAGGCGCTATCGCGGGTGTTGTCGATATTACCGCTCGGATTGAGGCGGAAGAAATTATTCGTCGACAAGCTAACTATGATCCATTAACGGATCTTCCGAATCGTAGAATGCTGTTTGACCGTCTAGAGGAAGAGCTAGCTCGGTCTCGTCGTCATAACTATATTGGCGGGGTATTGTTTGTCGATTTGGATCACTTTAAAAACATTAACGATTCGTTGGGTCATCCCGTTGGTGACAAACTGTTGGTGGTGATTGCAAAAAGAATGCGGGATTTAGTGCGCGATGAAGATGTTGTTGCACGCTTAGGTGGGGATGAATTTGTTGTTTTGGTACCCGAGTTGGATACAGATAGTACATTAGCATCAGAAGCAGCAAGGAAAGTTGCGAAGAAACTTCAAGATGTGTTGTCTTCAACGTTTATGGTAGAGGGGCATCAACTGCATGTGAGTTGCAGTATTGGTATTGCGCTATATCCACAAGACAATGACACTATTCACGATATTTTTCGCCAAGCAGATGCAGCATTGTATCGCTCTAAAGAGGATGGCCGAAATGCCATTCGTTTTTTCTCAAAAGACATGCAGGCCATTGCAGAGCAACGCATGCAGTTGCAAATGTTATTACCAAGAGCATTGGAGCAGCGACAGTTCTTTTTGCAATATCAACCACAATTGGATGAAAATGGAACCTTGATTGGTGCGGAGGCGTTAGTGCGATGGAACCAACCGACGTTAGGTTTGGTACGCCCCGATCAGTTTATTGCGGTTGCAGAAGAAAGCGGGTTGATTGTACCTTTGGGGGATTGGATTGCTGAGGAGGCTTGTAATCAGCTTAATGAATGGGATGTGATGGGGTTGCCATTTGATTTTAGTCGGTTGGCGATTAATATTAGTCCGCGACAATTTGTATTGGATGATTTTGCGGAGCGAATTAGTACTATTGTGAGGGTTTCTGGGGTTTCTCCCAATCAAATAGAGCTGGAAATAACGGAAGGTATGTTGTTGGATAACCTTGATGTTATGGTTAAAAAAATGAAACGTTTAAAGGATATGGGTTTCTTTTTATCCATCGATGATTTTGGTACGGGGTATTCATCGCTATCCTATTTGAAGTCATTGCCATTGAGTAAATTGAAAATTGATCAGTCATTTATTCGTGATATTCAACACGATAAAAATGATCGGGCGATTGTTGAAACCATTATATCAATGGCAAAACATTTGGATTTAGATGTGTTGGCTGAAGGTGTGGAAACGGAAGAGCAGTTACGCTTTTTGGTTGAGAAAGGATGTTATAAGTACCAAGGGTTTTATTTTAGTAAGCCACTCATGCCTGATGACTTTTATGAGTTATGGATTAAACCACAGTTGGCATCGCAGCGAACGGGCAGCTTAAGAGGGCCTGGTGAACGACCCCCTAAGCATTAGTTTGACAGGCTTAGTTTGGCAGGCTTAGCTTGAAAGTAGTCGTTGTTTTTCCTGCTCAAATTCAGTTTCATTAATTGCGCCGCTATCCAGTAAAGATTTTAATTTCGCGAGTTGACCATAGCGTTCATTGGCATCATTACTGATTTGTCCATTTTTAGGTGATCCATTTTCAGATGATTCACTTTTAAATTGCTCGCTTTCAGGTCGTTGTTGTTTTTCAGGAACACTGTTTGTTTTTTTTGATAATCCCAGGAATTGTGCGATTTTTGAGACCATCAGACGAATTGCGCGAATGATTTTGGGAAGTAGCCAAATAACTAGAATAATAAATAAAACCATGAAACCTAAAAATAACATGGGATTATATAAGGCGGCCCACAGACCTGCGATAACGGCAATATCCTCAGTAATGGATGCTGTCCAATTGGTAAAGGGCTCTGGGGAGGTGTTGATGAGCAGGCGGGTTCCTGCTTTGGTTACATGAGAGGTTGCTGCCATGCCGCCGCCCATAATGCCTGCAGCAATTTCAAATGCCGGTGTAACGTCACCTACGGAAGATGCCGCGAGTAGAGCGCCTGCTGGGATACGAATAAAGGTATGTAAGGTATCCCAACTGGAGTCAACCCCAGGGACTTTATCAGCAAAAAATTCTGCGGCGTACATTACTCCAGCAGCAAGAATTACCATCGGGTCCGCAAGCACGTCTAAACCGGGAGGTAAATCAATGTTGCCGGTTGAACCACCAATTCCAAGTACTAATAATGCGGCGTATAAATTAATACCGCTGGCCCAAGACACGCCCATGGTCAGGGCAATTGTACTTACCAAGGTTTGGTAGTGTTCCATGTATTAACCTCTAATCAATTGAAACATAAGGCTGGTGTGTGGTTAGGTCAGCGGTAGATTTACGCTCGACCAATCGACCGATTGGTGAAAGCTCAAAACCTTCACGTTTCATTAATGTTAAAAACTCTGCTTCCCCTTCTGGTGTTACTGCTACCAGTAAACCGCCGCTGGTTTGGGGGTCACAAAGAATCTCTACGTGTTTGTCATCAAGGGGAGTGGCTTTATGCCCATAGCTCTCATAGTTTCTGTGAGTGCCCCCTGGTATTGCCCCTAACGTTTGGTAATGTTTAGCGGCACTCATCACGGGTACATCATCCATTGATATAACGCCATTTACCTGGCTGCCTTCACAAACCTCAATAAGGTGTCCTAATAAACCGAACCCCGTGACATCTGTCAGTGCGGTGACTTGTGGTAATGTCGCTAATGTACTGCCAATCTTATTCAGCTCACACATGCTTGCTGAAGCCAGCCCTTCGTGTTCTGGTTGTAACATTTGCTTTTTCTGTGCGGTGGATAAGATTCCTACTCCTAACGGCTTAGTGAGGTATAGGTTACAGCCAGCTTTGGCAGTATTATTTTGCTTTAGGTGTTCTAACGCCACAGTACCTGTGACAGCAAGACCAAAAATGGGTTCCGGAGAATCAATGCTGTGCCCCCCTGCTAGCGGGATACCTGCATCTGCACAGGCTTGCCGACCACCATCCACTACTTGTTGTGCAACTTCGGCGGATAGCACATTGATAGGCCAGCCTAAAATGGCGATTGCCATCATAGGTTTGCCGCCCATGGCATAGATATCACTAATGGCATTAGTTGCCGCAATCCGACCAAAGGTAAAAGGGTCGTCAACAATAGGCATAAAAAAATCAGTGGTGCTAATCACACCTTGTCCGTTTCCGAGGTCGTAAACGGCAGCATCATCTTTTGATTGGTTGCCAACAAGTAGGTTTTTATCAGGGGCAATGGAAAGCTGAGTTTGCAAGATGACATCAAGCACTTTAGGTGATATTTTGCAGCCGCAGCCCGCACCGTGGCTGTATTCAGTGAGTCGGATATTGTTGGGGGTATTGATAGGTTTTGACATTGTATTGGTGCGTCCATCCTAAAGGTAAACTTGTTGAGATGGGTATTATCCCACATTACTGTCAGAAAATGGTACGGGGTTATAACCGTATTTGTTTAGGTGGCTATACTTCCTTTCATGTTGGTATGCATATGAACATAATGGTACTATCGTTCTGTATTTGTTGAGAGATAAGGGAGATTAAGGTGTTGTCAAAAGCGAAATTTCGATGGGCTGTAGGTTCTGTATTGGTGCTGTTATTGGTGGCCCTTGGTGCTGGAACCCATACCGTATGGCCATTTTTTGCGTATCCTGTTACCGAATTAAATCTTGTTAATGTAAAGCCCAAAGCCCCCTTAGACGTAGCTCATATGATGGCTGGGGTTGCTGAACGGGATATTACGACCCCTATTGGCATTCCCAAGTTTGGTTATTCTGCCTGGGCTCGTGAGGCGGATGGTTTTCGTAATCGACTAAAAGCACGCGTATTTTATATCAAACCTAAACACGGGGAGCCTGTTGCTATTGTCCAGGCAGATCTGCCAGCGAGCTCTTTAATTCTTCACCATCGAGTGGCGGAGCTCATTGCTGAAAAAACGGATATCGCATCTCATAATATGTCGATTCATGTTACCCACACTCATAGTGGGCCAGGGCATTTTCTATCGAGTGATTTCTATAATACATTCGGTACCAATAAACCGGGTTTTGATCCAAAGGTGTTTGCGTTTTTAGCGCAACAAATTGCAGATGGATTGATAGAGGCGTATGAGAATCGTCAGCCGGCAAAGGTTGCGGTTGGTGTGAAAAATATTTATGGCGCAACCAAAAATCGTTCAATCGGTGCTTATGTTGCCAATAAGAATGTCGCGGATAAATCAGAAACCATTGAGGCTGCAGAGCGTGCGGTTAATCCATTAATGACCATGGTGAGGATTGATTTAAAAAATGATGCAGGGGATTTTGTTCCTGCAGGGGCGTTTTCGAGCTTTTCTGTTCACGGAACTGGAATTCCTGCATTTACTCGTCCTTATCATGGTGATGTTTGGACGTACTATCAGCGGGAATTACAGTGGTTTGTCGACAAACAATATCAGCCTGCATCCCCCATGATACATGGAGCTTTTGAGGCAACCCATGGTGACAATAACCCGAACTATCGCCCTGGGTTACGGGGGGATTTAGAAACGCGGCGAGTAGGTATGATGTTAGGGGTTGCTGCGATTGAACTATTTCAATCGTTGGATCGTTCGTTAAAAGATGATGTAACGATTATTTCTGCCATGCGTGAGCTTAATGTTTTGGCTCTTGATGATGAGGCGTCTCATGATTTGTGTGATCGTGCGGTGGTGGGGGCTGCACTGGTGGGGGCTGCGAAAGGGGATGAAATATTTCCGCTCAGTTATATTGCGCCGTTTAAAGCCGGGGCTCCAGCAGAAGCTCTGTCTGGAGAGTGTCATGCAGAAAAGAACAGAATGCTGTCAGGGTTACAAGGCTGGGGTTTAGAGCCTGAACGTTATCCTCATTTACTTTCCGTTAGTGGTTTTCAAATTGATAATTTAGTGATGATTGGTGTGCCATTTGAGGTGACATTTGAATCGGGGAATCGAATTCAAGCGGCTATTAGTGACGCCTTGTTTGCCAATAGATCAGCAGTGCAGCATATTGTGGTGGCGAGTCACACCAATGGATTTATGGGGTATAGCACAACACGAGAAGAGTACGCGCAACAGTGGTATGAAGGTGGCCATACAATATATGGCCCTGGAACAACGCAATTTTTGGCGACGGAGTCTGCACGATTGGCGGCGGATATGATTAGGCAACCGGGTTTTTCTGACATGCCATCAACGTGGAAGCTTGGGTTGGCCACCCACAGTTTTTTTCCGGAAGAGGTTGCGGTGACTGGAGTGCAAAAAGAGGTGGTTGCTCCGAATTTTGAAGAGGCTGGTACTAATAAAGAACCTTATTGGTCATCGGTATTTTTAGGCGTGAACCCATCAAAATTGGCGTTACATGAACCGTTGTTATCAATGCAGTGGCGCCTGGATGAATCTCAAGCGTGGGGTATTTTGCGAGTGAATGGCATTGAGGTGAATGATCAAGGTTATGATATGCAAATTCGTCATATTGATGACGAAGGCGACGGTATGTCACGTTATGAGTTACGCTGGTTTAACCCTGGATTAGCAGAGCCAACGGGATCGTTTCGCTTTGTGATCCAAGGGCGAGCGGGTTTACCTGAATACCATTCATCTGAGTTCACGTTTGAGCTGTAGCAACACACACAAACACAGTGCGGAGATTTATGACAATAGCAAATGATGTGATTGATAGGTTGTTTGAAATTTCTGGTCAATCGGTTGGTGATTTATCAATAACACAGTGGAAGGCGTTGTTTGATGGTGAACGAGTGGGTTGGCAGCACTCCATTGACCAAGCATTGTTGGGTGGTGTGTTAGCTGACCGAACCGCATTTGCATTTTCTTCCGGTTACCTTTCTGCTTTACGTTTAATGTTTCCGGATTTTCTTCATGATGGATTTGCATCACTTTGTGTGACGGAAGAAGAAGGTAATCATCCTAAGGCGATTAAAACGACGTTAGAAAATTGTGATGGTCAGTGGGTGTTAAATGGCTTAAAAACCTTTGTGACCGGAGGCAATGATGCGGAGCAACTGTTTATTGCTGCGACTACGGACGTGGTGGTCGATGGACGCCAACAGATTCGAGTGGTTCGAGTGCTGGCAGGTCAGCAGGGAATGGTGGTGTCAGAGCTGCCAACATTACCGTTTGTTCCTGAGGTGAGTCATGCAACGGTGCGGTTTGAAAATGCGGTGATAGCGTCGTCAGATATTTTACCTGGTGATGGGTACTCTGGTTACGTGAAACTTTTTCGTACCATTGAAGATATTCATGTATCAACCGCTATTCTTGGTTATATCGCACGTACTGCGATTATTTACCAATGGCCAGAGCTTTTGGTGGAACAAATTTTGGCGCTAATCCTTAGTCATCGGCAATTAGGGTTAATGGATCCTAGCGGTACAATGACCCACCTTGCTTTGGCGGGGGCTAGACAACAAATGGAAATGTTGCTTGAGAACGTTGATGCTGAATGGGAAAAGGGCGATAAAAAGGGTTACGATTATTGGTTGAGGGATAGGGCCCTATTAAAAATCGCGGCTAAAGCAGGAAGTCAACGTAGGAAGAATGCTTGGGCTGCTATTGATTTATCCCAAAGGTGTTAAACATGGAGACGATACTGCCATGTAATACCATACGGTGGAATTCTGCCATTTGTTGGGGTGTTTCTTTTCTGCCATTTGCCATCCAGGCTCGAAGTACTTGGAAGGATGAACCGGTCACGTATTCAATTAAATATTCCATAATATAACCTTCTGGATAGGCAATATTATTTTCTCGTAGCGCATTGCCAGAGAGCCTTGTGATATAGCGCCTTATACGTTGTAACACAAGGTGGTCTAAGTTAACTGATAGGACTAGGTCGAGTTTTTTTGCGTTATTATCCCAGGTTTGAAAAAGCTCAAGTGAGATTCGGTATATTTCATCCATGTTGATAATGACAGGAGAGACCTTCTCAAAAAACTCCTCAAATACATCATCAATAATACTCAGCAGCAACTCATCTTTTGATGGTGCATAGGCATAAAACGTTTGCCTCGCAATCCCGGCTTCTTTGGCAATATCCCCAACACTGATTTTTTCATAGGGCACCGTTTGGCATAGGGTCGCTAGAGCGGACATTAGGGCATCTAATTTATCAGTATTGCTCAAATCATTGTGCTCTTTCAGTGGGTTGGGGAGTATATGGGGGTTATGTGGGGAGCTTGTGGGGTGCCACTCATGAATATTCGGATGAATATAAGGATATGTAAACCTTTTATCGGTGTTGGCACTAAGAAATTGAGTGGTTTATAAGTATGTTGGGTAGGAAAATCACTAAAACCGTCAAATTAATTGATTTTCTTCGAGGCTAAAGTGATTTTACCTTCTGTAGGCTAGTAAATCTCGTAGGCTGAATTAGAATGTGCTGTTATATTCCTTAATCATTGCAACCATAACAAGAAGTTAGCTATCTATGTCAGATATGAGTGCTGAAGGGGTCGAACAAC
>MAAC01005963.1_pt1 | contig 50594 bp, 50 predicted proteins | sample 1115981 | NCBI WGS metagenome assembly MAAC01 (sample SAMN04961126, study PRJNA320927) | seawater metagenome | isolation source: sample BD02T64 sea water enriched with oil for 64 days | place: USA:Gulf of Mexico | collected 2013-07-27 | reverse complement strand
TCATCCGAAAGGTCTATTGTTTGGACTTTACTGAATTCTTTAAAATCTGTTAACTTTTTGTAATTGTCGTTATACATGTCCAAGGTGTAAAGACCGAAAGAAATTACGAATTCAGAGCCTATACCGATTAAATCGTTTATTAATTGGTTCTGTCGGTCAAAGATGATTTGATATTCTGCTTCAGTTTCAGCGTATCTTTTTGATTCAGGTAGACTATGGATTCTAAACCACCTATCCGAATAAACCTCCTTCAGTGTGTGATTAATTGGATAAGCCTCTGGATATTCTTCTTTCCAGAAATGATTGAATTCTTCTTTGTTCATTTTATTTAAGCTGAATATGAATATGATCATCATGCCTGACTGCTCTACATCCGTGATATCTAATTTTAGAATGGTCCAGGTTCAGTCTTTCTTTTAGGTGAGGTTCAATGAATAGTTTTCCTAGATTATCCTCCTTTAAGATGGCTTGGATAAGTCTTTTTGTTCCCTTTTCTGAAAACTTCAATTCTTCATTTTTTGTACCGAAGGTCATGTATTTAGGATAGTCATATTGTAAATAACCTTTCTCTAAGCAAAGCTTAGCCTGATTGTGTTCTGATGTTCTTGGTTCTTCGAAAACACCATATCCACTGTTTGATTTTAGCTTTTCACTTATCTGTCCTTCTTTTGTTTCATAGGTTAGGCTAATGTCCAATTTCTTTCCATCGTTATGACTCAAATGGGGTAGTAAAGGGAATCTATCTATGAATGGGAAATTAGCATCTAAATAATTGATTTGAATGTTTGTTCCTTCTAGGTTTTGTTCAGCCCTTAATAGTAAGCCATTCATTTCAGGTTTTACATAGTTCCTATTTAATAAGACCGTCATATAGCTTGTCGCTTGAATTGTTTTCGTGTGTTTGATTGGTTCTCTGCCAAATAATGGAGCGATGATAGGGATAATTAGAAAGGAGGCAAGTAAATAGAGTAATATGAATGTTAGAATAGGTTTTAGCCTACTATTCCAATTGATTTTTTTGTTAACAGGTTTATTTAATAAGTAGATTAAACCTCCTATTTGAGTTAGGATAGTGAGCAATACAAACAAGATAATTTGACTGAATATTTTAAGTGTTTTTTTCAATTTTTTAAAGTAACTATATGATCAAATTAGTGAAGACTCTCTTTTCAAATTGACCTTGTCTATGTCAAGGTCTTTGCTAAATAAATCAATTAATACATTTTCTATTTCTTGCTCGTTATAGGTGTTTGGGCTGCGTCTGGATTGGTTATAATGCTCTCTAGTTATCTTTTCGCTGAGTTGTCCAACCGTATTTAGATCAAGTGTGTTCCCTAGTTTAATTGAAAGTATAAAGCCTAAAATCGAAACTATAATACCATATAAACCAAATTGAGGATTAATTATTAAAAATAGAATGGAACTAAAAAATAGTAAAATTAGGCTGTTTGTGATAAAATGTGGAGCGCGTAAAACGCCGAGTTGAAATCCTAATTCATTTTCTATATTCTTGAGTTTATCTCTTCGTATATTCTTAGGAAATAGATCGATCAATTTTGAATCTGGCCTTATGTTGTTTTTATCTATTCTTAATGAATTTGAAATAGCACTTCTTAATTTGTAAAAGGCTTGTTGTGTGGTGCAGTCTTCTTTATTGTTCAGTTTTATTAGGCTTTTAATTTGATCACATAAATCTCCGAAGGTGCAACTATTTTCAAATTCGGTATAAGGAAAATGGAGACCAAAGGACTCTTCCGCTTTTAGCAGTACATCGTAAAGATCATCCCCATCAATATCTTTTAATTCAATATTTTTCATAATGCAATAAGCCGAATTCATATTTAGTTGAATGTAATAAAATTAAATGGTTGGAGGATTGTTCTATTTCAATTATCTCTTTTGATTAGTTGTATTTTACTCGAAAAAATCACTGAATTCAGGGATTGATTTCATGTTTAACTTAGTTTATATTGTGATCGTTTAAAAGACAGCTTTGTGTTGCTTGCTATGTAAGTCTTAGGTGGTAAAATAGAAATATGATGGAATTTTGGGGAACAATTTTATTGAAAAGAATCACAAAAGGTAAGTTGAGATATTGGACAACTCCTTTAATTGGAATTTGTATTATGATTCTGTGGTTAAACAGAGTATTTGAGGAAGTGCCAAAACTTTTAGATAATATAGAGTTGCATTTTTCTGAAAATCTATCTTATCCCACTAAATCCGAACAGGACGTTTTTAATGAATGGGTGATTCTAATCTCAATATTAGATAATGAAGAAGAGGCTAAACAAGTGTTTGATAAATTTAAGTCTGACTATATTTCATCCAATCACCAAGTTTGGTTAAACGACATATTCTTAGTAAGAAATTTCAATCAGAAAAGAGAGTGGTTAATAGTAGTGGATTCCCATCATGGAAGATCTAAGAGGATAATTGTTAAACGGGCAGTAAAGAAATTGTGGGATTTTGCTAATAAAGATAGAGAAACGATGAATGCTTTAGGAGGCTGGCTTAATGGGGTCCAAACAGTGTTCTATTCCAGAGATGATTTTGAAGATGTTTATGGGGTGATAGCTGGGGTAGAAAATTGATGATACTTCACCCCCTCAGTGTCACTCGCAGAGGACGCTGAGGAATTGTAGTAGAATTACCAGGACTCCCCACTAGGTGTAGTTTGTAACTACACCTCAATATCTGCTAGGATTTGCAATCCGTTTAAGTAAATCAGGCCTTTTAATTATTTAAAGAATTTATAGATATCTAAATCTGTAGATTCTTTTTGGTTTGGTTAAATTGAAATATCTTCATTGGATATTAATTTTTGATCTGTGTAGTCAATTACAGATTGAAATTATAGGAGGTTGTAGTTGTAAACTATAGCCAGTAGGATTATGTATATTTTGTGCGTAATTACCAGAACGAATAACAAGTGAAAAAATGAAAGAGAAATTTGATTACAACCAGAGGATGGACATCAAGTACAAACATCATGAATTGATTGATGTCCCTAAAATTATAAATGAATGTGCTGACAAATGGTTCAATCAAACGTTATCAAAAGTTAATGACAGTGTTGTTAGAATAGGGATAGTAGAAGGAGATTATCATTGGCACAAGCATGATGATGAAGATGAATTCTTCTTTGTTTTAAGCGGAAAACTATTTATAGATCTGGAGGATAAAACGATTGAACTTAACCCGAATGAAGGTACAACCATTTCTAAAGGTGTTATGCATAGGCCCAGAGCTCCGAAGAAAACAGTCATGTTAATGGTTGAATCAGATACCATTGATCCAATAGGAGAAGAAGAATAAAGGAAACTACTTGTATATATTAACACCCCAGCGCTCCCGCTGGTTTGTGACTGGTTGTTTGTAAATAGAACTTTATTCCCTCTCAGAGTCACTCAAGGAGGACTCTGAGAATTTGTAGTTGATTCCTAATGTTTCTTTTGGGACAGTTTGACTTTCCTTGCTGCCGTCAATTTATAACTGGTGGTGATATGTAGTCTCCCTCACTAGGTATAGTTTGCAACTACACCTTAATATATCTGCTAGGATTTGCAATCGGTTTAAGTAAATCGGGTCTTTTAATATTCAAAGAATCTATGGATATCTACCTCTGTAGATTTTTTTTTGTTTGGTTAAATTGAAATATCTTCATTGATTATTAATTTTGATCTGTAATTGTAAATTACAAATTGAGATTGCATGAATGATGTAGTTGAAAACTACACCGAGTAAAGAGAATAAATAAAGTGAAATGATATTAGAGACAAAAGGATTTTTCAAAAAACAACGAATAGAGATATTGTCAAATAGACTATTGGTTTTAAATAAGAATTGGTTCAATCATTTGGAATATGAAATTTTATTTGATGACATCGAAACAAAAAAAACTGTGAAAAGAGAGTTGAATCGTGACTTGATTTTTGTTGGAGTATTAGTAATGATTTTTGCTGTCTTACTTAGCTCAGCTGGAGGTAGATCAGAAGCAATTTCAATTATATGGATAATTTGCTTCTTATTTGTTGGTGCCGGTTTATTAACTAAAAAAGGAACAATTATTATTAATAGTTATTCGAACTTCCCTATTGTTTTGAATTTTAAAAAGAAAAATGAAAAGAAGACAAGGGATTTTGCCGATTCTATAATAGAAAAAACAAAAGATTATCTCATTAATAAATATGGTAGGATCGATAAAGATTTACCTATTGACTCTCAATTAAACTCAATTGAACATCTTAGAATTAAAGACTTAATTGATGAAAAGAAATTCGAGGAATTAAAAAACAAATTGATTGGTAAAAATGGAGACGAAAGATCTATAGGGTTTGATAAAAAAGACACCCCACAACAATAAATAGACAATATGCCCATTGCTGTGGGTTGTATGATGTTTTGTACAAGTAGCAGTCAATATTGATTGATGAATTATTGTATAAGTTACATAGTGAAGTAGTTATTGAATAATGAATTTGAACTTCCAATATTGTAAGCGTTGTAATAGCTGTTTGAAGCAAATGGATGCATCCTTCTTTCCTTCTTCAGAAAAGAATCTATGTCTGTATTGTTATGAAAATGTACATAACCGAACCTTGCATAAATTGAGGGGTCTTCTTGGTGTTCAGGATGTTCCAAGTCGAAAGCAGTCTACAACGTTTAAAAAAGAAATATGTCCTAAATGTTGTTCTCCTTCTGTGCGTAAGGCAAGATTAAAAGAAGCTAAACATAGTATGTGTTTCTGTAAGAATTGCAACAATATTTGGGACTCGGAGGGGAAGAAGGGATGATTTAGCCATTCGATACCATTCGATTTCGTTTTAATCGAAGCCCCGCTACCGCCAATTCACAACTGGTGGTTAGTATCCAGAAAAAGAATTCAACTCCATCAGCCATAAAAAGTAAAGCACAAAAAAAAGACCTTCTCATATGAGAAGGTCTTTATTGTACCCAGGGCGGGAATCGAACCCGCACTCCCGAAAGAACTGGATTTTGAATTCACCTAGGTTGAAAAGTAGTATTGATTATCAGTAAATTAGTTTTTTGTTTCTACCCAGAAACAGCTAAAACCGTGTTCGTTTTCGTGTTCAATTACTATCTTAGTAAATATAGTTTATTGAGAGTTTTAAGTGTAATGTTAATCAATTGATTTTAAAGTAAAATCACTGAATTCAGTGATCGATATTAAGTTTAACATGACTAATGAATATTGTCATGAGGGTTGCATCAATTTAAGTAGATCAGAATTAGGAGCGTATCGAGCGCAGTTTGGACATTGGACTTTTGGTAAGAAAGCAGGAACAACAACTAAATTTAGAATAAAAATGAAAAAAAATTATTTTGATAATGGAGGTAAACTTTAAAAAAAATATTGTAGTTCTTTTACTGACTTTTTTTTCATGTGACTATAAAGGAGAGGTACAAGTTGAACCAAATTGTTCTCCCGTATTGAAAAAAGTTGAATTACGACACTATTTGGAAGATGGGTCAGCTAGATATCATGGTCAACCAATGTTTGATTTTATAATTCTAGTAGATTCATCTTGTGAAGTAGCAATGGCTGAAAGAGGTTTCTTTGTTAATGGGCAAGATACTGTCTATTTTGAAAAGAATTATTTTTCACCTAAAAGAAGTAGGCGATATAGAACTGTAGGGAATAAACTCTGGGATATGGTTGATTTATGGAATTTGAATACCTCCGTTAAGGAGACTTTAGAAAACATGCAAATTTTTCTTATTAATGGGAAAGATGTTGTCCAAGTTGAATCAAAAGCAATGTATCCTGTGAATTTTATTGAGAGGACTGGGATAATGATTAATGTAGAAAGTGATTAGTTATATTGTGATCGTTTAATAGACAGTCTTGTGTTGCTTATTTCATCCCCTCCCCCCGCTGCCACCAGTTTGCAACTGGTGGTTAGCAGTATCCGGAAAAAGAATACAGTCCACCAAAAAAAAAAACTAAACCACAAAAAAAAAGACCTTCTCATATGAGAAGGTCTTTTTTGTACCCAGGGCGGGAATCGAACCCGCACTCCCGAAAGAACTGGATTTTGAATCCAGCGCGTCTACCAGTTCCGCCACCTGGGCATTTCTGTTTGGAAATGTGAGGCAAAAGTATTCCATCCTTCGGAATCCACAAAGTATTTCATTAAAATTTTTAAAATATTTTATCTTCATATAAGTCAAGTTTAGGATTATCAATTTGTTAGGCTGATATTTTTCATTCTATTCAATAAAAAAGAGGAATATTACATTGATTGATAAGGCATATATTCTTAACTTTGCCGGCTCAGAGAGTTGTAAAGTAGAAAATGGAAACATTTCGCTAGATAAATTGACAGGCCCCATGGAATCAAAAGTTCAAATATTTGCTGGTAGAGCTACTCGCGATTTAGCGCAGAAGATAGCAGAAAGTTATGGTACTGAATTAGGAAATGTTATCATTTCAAGTTTCAGTGATGGTGAATTTCAACCTTCATTCGAAGAGCCAGTAAGAGGGGATTATGTTTTTATTGTACAGTCAACACCACCACCATCAGATAATTTGATGGAACTGTTGTTGATGATTGACGCAGCGAAGAGAGCATCTGCAAAACAAATTATTGCAGTTATGCCTTATTTCGGGTTGGCACGTCAAGATAGAAAAGACAAACCAAGAGTTCCAATAGGAGCGAAATTGGTAGCGAGTATGTTACATGTTGCTGGAGCAACAAGAGTCATGACAATGGATCTGCATGCAGATCAAATTCAAGGATTCTTTGAAGAGCCAGTAGATCATTTATATGCATCTGCTATATTCATTGATTATATCAAGAATCTTGATTTAGAGAACTTGGTAATTGCATCACCGGATATGGGAGGTTCAAAAAGAGCCAATAGTTATGCGAAGCACCTAGCTTGTGAGATGGTAATCTGTTACAAGCAACGTGAAAAAGCAAACGTAATTGGAAAGATGACAGTAATTGGAGATGTAAAAGATAGAGACATCATATTGGTTGACGATATGGTAGATACTGCAGGTACATTGACAACGGCTGCCAATATGATGATGGAAAAAGGAGCTAGAAGCGTTCGTGCAATCTGTACACATGCAGTATTGTCTGGAGCCGCTTATGACCGTATTCAGGATTCAGTATTGGAAGAATTGATCGTTACAGATTCATTGCCGATAAAAGAAGGACATTCTAAGATCAAGCAATTGTCTATAGCGCCATTATTCGCTGATGTCATCAAAAGTGTCATAAACAATGACAGCATAAGTAAGCATTTTATTAATTAACCATACATAAACAAACGATGGAATCACTTAAGATTAGCGCAGAAGCGCGTGTAGATTTAGGGAAAAAGGGATCAAAAGCTCTTCGTCGCGAGGAAAAAGTACCATGTGTCCTTTACGGAGGAGAAAACACAGTACATTTCGCAATGCCGGCAATGTCTTTCCGTAACCTGGTTTATACTCCAAACGTGTACAGAGTAGAATTGGACGTAAACGGTACAACTTACAATGCATTATTGAAAGATGTACAATTTCACCCAGTATCTGACAAAATCATTCACGCTGACTTTATTCAGTTGATGGATGGAGTTGAAGTTACTGCTGAAATACCTTTATTGGTTACAGGTAATCCAAAAGGTGTTGTTACAGGTGGTAAATTGAGTGCAAACATGCGTAAGCTAAGTGTGCGTTCAATCCCAGCTAACTTGCCTTCAGCAATTAGTGTAGATGTTACAGAATTGAATATCGGAGACAAGATACGTGTATCTGACGTGCCTTCTGAAGGTTTCGATATCTTGAACGCTGGAAATGCTGTTATCGCAAGTGTTAAAATGGCTCGTGGTGCAGTTAAAGATGAAGAAGAAGAAGGAGAAGCGGAAGCAGAAGCATAAGCTAATATTTCATTCTGAAATGATTAAAAACCACTGTTCTGAACAGTGGTTTTTTTATTTCAATGAAGGGCTATATCTTTGGATCAATAAATTTTGTCATGAAGAAATTCATTGTCGTAGGACTAGGAAATATAGGTGCTGAGTATGAAGAAACAAGGCACAATGTAGGATTTAAGATCATAGAAGCGCTTGCAGAGAAGCATGGCGGTAAATGGGAGCAAGGGAAGAATGCACTGATCTGTAAAATAGGGATCAGGGGGCGAAAAGTACTCTTGGTAAAACCAACTACCTATATGAACCTCAGTGGGAAGCCAACCCGCTATTATATGCAGGCTGAAAAGTTGGAAATGAACAATTTGTTGATTCTTGCTGATGAATTGGCTTTGCCATTTGGTCAAATTAGAATGAAAGGGAAAGGTTCTGATGGAGGTCATAATGGACACAAGGATATCATCAAAATGATTGGTGGTGCCGGGTATCCGCGTCTTCGTTTTGGTATTGGAAATGAATACCTAAAAGGAAAGCAGGTAAATTATGTCTTAGGAGAATGGTCTAGAGAAGAACTCGATACCTTGTCCGAGCGCATCGATACCAGTGTAAAAGCCATTGAAATGTTTGTTTTTTCTGGAATTGGTCAGGCAATGACCCAATTCAATGGAAAATAAGCTAGGGCGAAAAAAAGAAAATAATGTATCTTTGCCACACTAAGATTTAGAATATGGAAATCACAGAAAAAACAATAGATCATTTAGCGCATTTGTCTAAGCTGGAATTCAGTAGTGAAGAGAAGGTGAAGATGGTAGACGATCTACAGAAAATTTTGAGTTTTGTTGAGCAACTTGACGGATTGGATACAGAAGGCATAGAGCCAATGGTCTATATGAATGAGGAGTACAATAAAACACGGGAAGATGTCCATAATGTAGAGTACAAGAAAGAGGATGCATTGAGAAATGCACCTAGAAAAGATACGGATTTCTTCAAAGTGCCGAAGGTAATGCGGGGTTAACAAAACCTGAATATAAAGAATAATGAAGATCGCCATGCGGTCTTTTTTTATGCAGTTTTGACTGGGATATACCGTTAAAATTGTAACTTGATTTTCCCTGAGAAAAGAGCTGTGTGATGTAGCTAAAAAGGGTTGAAACTATGAATACCACTAAGACTGCCAGCTTGAACATACTAGATCAAATCGGAAATGCCGAAAAACCCTACCTGATTGCAGGTCCTTGTAGTGCTGAAAACAGAAAGCAAGTATTGGAAACAGCAGATCAACTTTATCAATTGGGTAAAGTAGATATGTTTCGTGCAGGTGTGTGGAAGCCGAGAACCCGTCCCGGGAATTTTGAAGGAATAGGAACTCCGGCATTGGATTGGTTGATAGAGGTAAAGGAGAAATACCAACTTCCTGTATGTACAGAGGTAGCCAATGCTCAGCATGTAGAAGCCTGCTTAAAAGCTGGAGTTGATGTTTTGTGGATAGGAGCTAGAACAACCGTCAATCCATTTTTTGTTCAGGAAATAGCCAATGCCGTTAAAGGAGTGGATATTCCTATTTTGATTAAAAATCCAATTCATGCAGAAATGGGATTGTGGATAGGAGCCATCGAACGATTCCAATCAGTAGGAATAAAGCAGATAGGAGCCATAATCAGAGGTTGTCATAGTTTTGAATCAGCACCCTATAGAAATCAACCTAGATGGGAAATGGCAATTGAGCTGAAAAGAGTATTTCCAGAAATACCTGTGATCTGTGACCCAAGTCATATTGCAGGGAATAGAGAGCTAATACCAGAGATCTGTGGAGTTGCTATGGATTTAGATTTGGATGGATTGATGATAGAATCTCATATAGATCCAGTCAATGCATTGAGTGATGCTAACCAGCAGTTGACCCCTGATGCATTGGGTAACCTATTGAATAACTTAGTTGTAAATTCTGCCGATTGTGCTGATTTACAATTTCAAGATAAATTGGGAGATTTAAGAAATCAAATAGATGAAGTAGATGAAGAGCTGTTGAAGATATTGATTCAGCGGTTTGATTTGATCAAAGAAATAGGAAATTATAAAAGAGATAATAAGGTTAGTATCTTCCAGTTGAAACGCTATTATGATCTACTAGAAGGTAGAGTAGATATAGGAGAAGATATGGGACTGAATAAAAAAATGATTCAGGAGCTCTTTGAGTTGATCCATAAATATTCAGTGATGGTGCAGACTAAAATAAAATATTAAAAAGGCCATGCGCGAGAAAAAATGGATACTGAAACAAACAGAAAATAGTCAGGCATTAGAAGATCTTCAGACTAGGTTGAAGATTCATCCCATACTTTGTCAGCTTCTTCTCAATAGAGGAGTAAATACATTTGATGAGGCTAAGAATTTCTTTAGACCCACCCTTTCAGACTTACATGATCCTTTCCTGATGAAAGATATGGATCAGGCAGTAGCCGTTGTATTGGAAACAATAGACCGAGGTGAGAAAATCATGGTTTATGGAGATTATGATGTAGATGGGACTACATCAGTATCCTTGATGTATTCCTTCCTAAAACAATTTACAGACCAGATTATATATTATATCCCTGATAGATATGGAGAAGGTTACGGGGTATCTTTTCAAGGAATTGACAAAGCCGTAGAAGAATCATGTACCTTGATTATCTGTTTGGATTGTGGAATCAAGGCTATAGAGAAGGTGCAATATGCAAAAGACAAAGGAGTAGGATTTGTTATCTGCGATCATCACCGCCCAGGTGCAGAATTGCCTGCAGCTATAGCTGTATTGGATCCAAAAAGATCCGATTGTGAATATCCTTATAAAGAATTGTCGGGTTGTGGAGTTGGATTCAAATTGGCGCAAGCAATTGTTCAACATAAGCAATTGGACCAAAATATATTACTTCCCTTATTGGATTTGGTGGCTGTTAGTATAGGTGCGGATATTGTTCATATCACAGGTGAAAATAGAGTCTTGGCTCATTTTGGTTTGAAGGTACTTAACGATAAGCCTAGGCATGGATTCAAGGCTTTTATCAATAGTTTGAAGCCTGGGCAAATAATGGATATTGGAGATGTAGTCTTCAAAATTGCCCCTAGGATTAATGCTGCAGGACGTATTTCGCACGCTACAAAGGCGGTAGAATTGTTGGTTGCCTCTAGTTTAGAAGAAGCAACAGCATTTGCTGAAACCATAGATGAGTTCAATACAAGGAGAAGAGATCTTGATGAGCGAATTACGGAAGAAGCTATCAAGCAGATTAAAAGTGCTGGAATGGAAAATTCCAAATCTACGGTAGTTGCACATCAGGATTGGCACAAAGGAGTAGTTGGGATTGTAGCTTCAAGATTGATTGAGACCTATTATAGGCCAACCATAGTATTTACCATAAAGGATGGGAAGTATACCGGCTCTGCGCGTTCCATATTGGGGTTTGATGTATACAATGCCTTGGACGCTTGTAGTGATCATATTGAAGCCTTTGGGGGGCATATGTATGCCGCAGGTTTAACAGTAGATGAGACTAAGTTTGAAGATTTTAAAAAGGCCTTTGCAGTCTATGTAGATGCTCATCTTGAAGAAGAGGATTTGGTAGAAAGAGTAGAGGTGGAGTCTGTATTGGAGCTGAACCAAATAGATGAAGGATTCTTTAAAATATTACAGCAATTTGAACCCCATGGACCAGAAAATCTCAATCCTATCTTCTGTGCAAAAAAGGTTGTGGATTCAGGTTGGTCAAGATTGGTAGGCGAAAATGGCGACCATTTATCGCTGAGTGTGATGAACCCAGAAATACCCGGTAGTTTCTTCAAGGGGATTGGTTTCAGGATGAAAGAACAATATGAGCGAGTTCAATTGAAACAACCCTTCGCTATCTGTTATTCCCTAAGAGAGAATGTTTGGAAGGACAAGAAAAGTATCCAGTTATTTGTGAATGATCTGAAGTTCTCCAATTAATTTATTCAACGAGTACATCCCTTTGCCTTAACAAGGAAAAATGTCCATTAATCGACATTTGAAATTTTGACATCTATTATCCTGTAGTTTAGCCATGTTGAATCGAAGCGCTGTAAAGCAGTCGGTTAGCATATTCACTAAACTATATTAGGGATGATGAGTAGATATTTTAAATTGTTGGGATTAGCATTGTTGATATCGGCTAGTTTTGCTCATTTTTTGGGTAGACCCGAATTGGAAGTTGAACTGTTGGTTTTTTTAGCAGTAATTAATTTCGTTTTGGTTCTATTGAGGAAAATGATGAAGTATTCCTATGGTTTAAAGGATTAGAGAGCAATAACAATAAAAGGAGATCTTTGGATCTCTTTTTATTTGTTTATAATTTGGGTTAAATCCATTAATCTGTGTAGAAATACCGTTTATCGAAGGTAATTGAACTTATTTTTTTATTGTTTGGGATAAACGGAATTATTAGCGCTGAACAAAGCTTTGAGCTTATCTTCTTGTACGTAACAAATGATATAAAAAAGGGTAATATTCAAAATCCTCTAATTGGATTTCTCTGATTTGATAATCAATTTGAAGGGTTTTATCCTAACTATCTGTTTTACAACTACACGCATACTAAAAACCTTGACCATTTGAGCTTAATTCTTCAATCCTGAAAAATAGTTGAGCGCCCTTTTCAAATTTATTTTTGTTCCTATTTATTGAAAATTTAATTAGTAGGTATTAATTCCATTTTACTGTTTTAAAATTGTTTTTAGATATATCTATTTTTATAGCTCTGTGAGTGGTCTTTTTTCGTCGTTAAATGGGGGTTCTCCAGTAAGCGAAAATAACCCTAATTCGTTGATATTCAAGCTATATTTATCTCAAAATTAGAGAAATCTTTCCTCCCTGATAGGGGGGTCTTCAATAGATTTTTTCTAATGTATTAGGATAAAAATTAGAATGATAAACAATGAAATTAATGAAAACAAAATATTGGATAATAGTAGCTTTAGTAGCTTTTGTAGTAGGACTAGCTTCCTATAAATTTGGTTTTTTGACTCGGAATGCTGAGTTGGTAGTTTTTATAATCGGAGTGATTGGAGCATTTGCTTCCTTGTCAGCAATTATTCAAAAGTCAAACGGCTTATATTTGGATTAATGCCGATTATCGTTGGACAGGAAGTCCAGCGTCTTCCCATGCATAGAACCCTCCAATTAGGTTGTGGATTTCTTTGAATTCCATGCTATGCGCCATTTTTGAGGCTTTACTACTTCTACCTCCAGAAGCACAGTATAAATACAATACTTTATTTCTATCTAAGCCATTTAGCTTCGACTCAAAACTTGCGTCATAGAAGTTGATCGTTGCACTACCTTTTATATGTCCTTCTACATATTCTTCCGGTGTTCTTAGATCTATCAATAGTCCCTTGTTGCTTTGCATATTCTGTTGAAATTCTGTTGCAGAATCATTTTGAATCCCTGTTGCAGATTCAGAACAAGATTGTAAAACAAATAAGCTGATGATAGTGAAAAACGGGATTAGATAGCGCATATTATTTCTTTACATTGACCTTTCCTCTAACTGAAAGAATATCTTCCTTAGTAATTTTGTGGTCAGAATTATTGAACTCTTTTAAAACGTAATTAACGACTTCTATTATTTCCGAATCATTCAATCGGATAGGAGTCATTAGTCCGTTGTATTTTTGATCATTCACCTTGATCTCTCCAGAAAGTCCAAAGAGAATATTGTGGATCGCCCTGTTTGGATCCTCCATTAAGTAATCAGAATTCACAAGAGGAGGGAATACAGTACCTACTCCCTTGCCATCCATTTGATGACAGGCACTACAATTTTTTTGGTAAATCTCTTTTCCTGAAAGAGGCTGATCACTTCCAGGTGAAGAACAGCTGATTATACTTAAAAATGGAATTACAAAAAGTAGATTCTTCATCCTGTAAATATGTTTAGTTTGCTTGTTGGCTTAACCACGCTAAGATTCCGCCTTCCAAATTAAATAACTCGCCGGTGAATCCATTTTCAGCCATGAAGATACAGGCAGAAGCACTTCTTCTTCCACTTCTACAGTACACTAAATAATTTTTTGATTTATCTAATTTAGCGATCTTTTCTGCAAAATCTTCTTCAAAAATATCAATATTTAAAGGCTCACCTATATGTGCCTCCGCTACTTCATTTGCAGTTCTTACGTCTAGTAATACGTAATTGTAGTCGCTATTTAACTTTAGAGAGAATTCATTTACGTTTATGTCAGTGTACTTCATAATTTTATGCTTAAGCTAATTCTTTAAATAGGATAAATAGAGCCATGATGATGATGAAATAACCGAATCCCTTCTTTAATCCACTTGCAGATACAAATTTAGTTAAATAAGTTCCAATAAAAATACCTGCCACAGCAATTGAGGTGAAAATTGACAATAATTCCCAGTCAATTGTCAGTTGTGGATTTTGAATGTCTCCAATAAATCCAATCAAAGATTTGAAACTAATAATCATCAAGGAGGTTCCAATGGCTTTTTTTATAGGTAGTTTGGCTAAAACAACTAAAGCCGGAATGATCAAGAAACCGCCACCGGCTCCAATGATTCCAGTAACTAAACCAACAATAATTCCTTCTATAATTATTAAAGGGTAATTGTATTCAACTGTTTGATTTTCTTCTTCGTCATCTTTTCGGCCTTTAATCATGCTATAGGCTGCAAGCAACATCACTAAAGCAAAAAAGGTCATTATGGCGATGGTGTCTGTAAGAACAAAACCGTTAAAGGTACCTATGACCTCCGGTATTCTAGGAACGACAAAGGCTCTAGTAAAATATACACTTGTAAGTGCTGGAATTGCAAAAATAATCCCAGTTTTATAGTCAATCAAGCCTTGTTTGCTTTTCTTAAAAGCGCCAACCAAAGCAGAGGTACCTACAACAAATAGAGAATAGGCTGTAGCCAATTTAGCATTTACTCCCATAAGGTAAGTAAGTACAGGTACCGTAAGAATAGAGCCCCCTCCACCAATTAAACCTAAAGATAATCCAATGAGTAAAGCAGAAACAAATCCAAATATTTCCATAGTGATGCTTAGTTGTTAGCGCAAATTTAAGTGGTACAAAAATAGGCTTTTGTGATAAAAATTACAGGCTATCTGATTTTAATCATAGTTTAATTTGCTAAGTGGCTGTTTATTTGTTGATGAAACGTTGTTTTAGCTAAATGTTACAGCCTTCTCAAGGTTGTAATACCATTATTTTGGTGGTTGTAGAGAGTTGCTTTGTGGTGAGGCAACTCTCTTTCTTTTTTTTTGGTTTTGTATTTAGTATATTTAATGTCAGCTAACTTACCTAATAACTGGAAAGCAATTGTAACTTTGTTAGTATAGGATTCATATTTAGAATGATAGGACATACAGAAAAATTGTTTAGCCAAATGATTCGAATGTTAGATAGAATGGATGATACATTGTATCGTCAGGAATCTAATTATTTCGAAAATGGATCAATTGGTAAACATTTTAGACATATAATTAATTTTTATGATGAATTATTGGATGCCTATCAGTCTGGTGAATTGTGCTATGAAAATAGAAAAAGGGAATCTGTTTATGAAGAGTTTCCAAAGGTAGCGGCAAGAAGGTTGAGAGAAATAATTGATCTTATTCCAAAGTTGAAGGATAAAGAATTGAAATTAATTTATGATGGATATGAAGATCATATATCCATAATATCAACTACTTATTTTAGAGAAATTCACCACAACCTTGGTCATGTAACTCATCATCTCGCTATTGTTAAGATTTATCTTCAGCAATTAGATGCATCTTTTATCCTAGATAAAGATTTTGGATATGCCTTTTCTACTATCAAAAACAAAGAGTTGAACTAAAACATACTCGACAATGTGCTTATTGAGTTATGTCCCAAATGTTGATGGAGGCTTTTGTTTAGCCTCGTCTAGGGATGAAGATAAAAACAGGGAAAAAGCAATTTTACCTCGTGAGAAAAGAATTCATGGGAAGATTGTATTATTTCCAAAGGATACACGTGGAGGTGGTACCTGGATGGCATGGACAAAGCAAAAAACCATCGTATTACTAAATGGCGCTTTGGAAAGGCATCAAAGAAAAGAACATTACAGACATAGTAGAGGATTGGTGGTGCTTAATTTCTTTAAATATGGAAATTGGACTCAATTCATAGAGCAGTATGATTTTAGTGATCTTGAACCATTTCGCATATTTCTATTTGATAATGCTAAAGAAGAAGAAGTCATTGAGATGATTTGGGATGGAGATAAGCTAAGGATGAGAAAACATAATAATGATGAAACTCATTTGTGGTGTTCTTCAACCTTGTACAGCCCAGACAAGGTTGATAGATTGAAGCTGGCATTTGATAAGTTTAATGATGGGGAAGGTGGTTGTAATGAGGAATTGTATGATTTCCATGCTCAAAATACCTATTATAATGAGGATATTCCACAGGTGGCTACCTTGTCCATTAGTCATAGTAAGATTGATAAAGATATAGTAAGGATATTATTTCACGATTTGAAAATTGATACCAAACAAAACATACGACTATATAGCTAAGCTTCAAGTTAGATTACAGAAGTTAGCGCATTTTGAGTATTGGCCTACCTTACTTATTTACATTCCCCTATTGCCCAATTTATTGCTGTTATTTATAAGGTCTGGGAGTCTATTTGCTTTCCGAGATGCTAATCCTGGTTTTAGATTCAAGTCTCGAATTCGAGAGTCAAAAATTGATATACTGAATAATATTCCCAGTAAGTGGTTGCCAAAAACTCTTTTCTTAGAACAATCAACTAAGGATGGTTGGAAAGTTCAAATTTGCTCTTCTTTTTCATTTCCTCTTATTTGTAAGCCAGAGCTTGGTGAGCGAGGAGAGGGAGTGGAATTAATTCAAGATTATCAAACCTTAGTAAATTATTTGGAAAATGCAGAGGGTGGCCTAATTGTCCAGGAGTATATTCCCTATGCCATAGAATTAGGTGTGTTCTATATTAGAATTCCGGGGGATAAAAAAGGTTTTATTAGCTCTATAGTTCGAAAAGATCCTATGAAAGTAAAAGGTGATGGTAGGAGTACTTTGCGCGAATTAATGCAAAAGGATTTTAGATACCATATTCAGTTGTTTACAGAGAATAAAAACAGGAAAATAAGACTAGACAGAGTATTGTCTGAAGGAGAGGATCTGATTTTGGATCCTATAGCAAATCATTCTAGAGGAACGCGATTTGTAGATTATTATGAATTCCTTCATCCAGAACTGGAAGCTGTAATAGGGGAGATAGCTGCAGAGATCAAAGGCTTTTATTATGGTCGTTTCGATATTAAAATCGAAAATTTGGATTCTTTCAAAACAAAAGATGGGATAAAAGTTATTGAATTGAATGGTATTTGGAGTGAACCCACTCATATTTATGATGCTCGGCATAGTGTATTGGAGAATTACAAAACACTGTTGGATCATTTCAATTATGCTTTTGTGATAGCTCAGAAAAATAGGAAAAAGAAATTGGAGACTTAGTTGCTTACTGTTCATAGGAAACAATAAATGTCAATAGGTTTCAAATTTGAAAAGTATTAAGAGATATTTCATTAATTTTATTCCAAACAACTAGATTGAATGGAAGCAGAGTCTAAGAAATATTGGCATCTAAGGAATCATAAGCTTTTTTGGGTATTGACAAACCGGCAAGTGAAGGAATTGTGCGTGGTGATGAGATACAAGACGGCCGAAAAAGGAGATATGATCTATTTCTCCGAAGGTGCTAATAACCGGATTTATATTCTAAAAAAAGGATTTATTAAAATAGCAGAAATTGATGATGACGGTAATGAGAACATTACTGATGTCATTCGTAAGGGTGATATTTTTGGTGAACTTTTTTTTGAAAACGAAGATAAAGAAGGTCGAAATGAGGTTGCTATTGCCATTTCTAATAAGGTAGAAATTTGCAGTTTTACATTAGAAGATTTTCAACTTTTGCTAAAGCAATATCCAGATGTCGGTTTATCATTCCATAAAATCATTGGTTGGAAATTCAAAAAATTAAAAAGACGATATTCTGATCTTGTTTTTAAAAGCGTAAAGGATCGAATTCGTATATTTTTGGATGAGTGGGCAAATGCTGAAGGAGAAGATAAGGGTGATAATTGGGAGATTGAGAATTATCTGAAGCAAGAAGATATAGCCAAATTGGTTTGTTCAACACGTCAAACGACTACAAGTTTATTGAAGGAGTTGGAAAAGGATGGCTGTATAGAATACTCTAGGAAGAAAATTATAGTCCACAAACACATTATTGATAATTTATGATGGTATTAGCGAAGTCTAAGGATTTACCTGCTATAATGGAAATCTATAAATCTTGTACAGAGAAGATGAATGAAAACGGTTTGTATAACTGGGATGTGAATTACCCAGATATCAAAACAGTTACTCAAAATATAGAATCAGGAGCCTTATTCATATTAATGGAAGGGAATATAAAGGGAGTGCTTTGTATAGATGAAAATCAGCCCGAAGTCTATGAGGAAATACAATGGCAGTTAGATGGAAATTTTGTTTGTGTCCATCGATTGGCAATCAATCCAAATTTTCAAAAGCAAGGTTTAGCTTATAAAGCTATGTTAGAGGTGGAATCTTGGGCTGAAATGAAAGGGTATAGCCATATTCGTTTGGATGCCTTTGGGGAAAATGCAGGTGCACGAAATTTATATACAAAACTTGGGTATAAGGAAAAGGGAATGGTACATTTGTACCCAGAAACTGGAGCGGAATACATGTGCTTCGAGAAAATATTGAACTAAGTAAAACAAGTCTATTTCAGGCCTATGAGTCATAAAAAAGTAAGAGCTAAAAAATCTCTTGGACAGCATTTCCTTATAGATGAGGATGTTTGTGCTAGAATTGCTGGAGTATTAACCGGTGAAGGTTATGATAGAGTACTTGAGGTTGGTCCAGGGATGGGAGTTTTGACAAAACATCTGGTGAAATCTGGAAAGCAGATTCATTTGGTTGAATTGGATAGAGATTCTGTAGCTTATTTACGTGTTCATTATCCAGATTTAGAGCCAAGGCTGATAGAAGGAGATTTTTTGCAAATGGATCTTTCTGTACATTTTGATAAGCAGTTTGCTCTGATAGGGAATTATCCATACAATATCTCTTCACAGATTTTATTTAAAATGGTGGAGTATAGAGATTTAATTCCAGAAGCTGGAGGAATGTTTCAGAAGGAGGTTGCTAAGCGAGTTGCGTCTGAGCCAGGGTCAAAGGTGTATGGTGTTATTAGTGTCCTTATACAGGCTTATTATGATGTTGAGTACTGTTTCACGGTGCCGCCAGAGGTATTCAATCCGCCGCCAAAGGTAGATAGTGGAGTTATTCGCTTAAGAAGAAAGGAAAACTACAAATTAGACTGCAGTGAGCGCTTGTTTAGAACAGTTGTGAAGACGGCCTTTAGTCAGCGGAGAAAGACCTTGTCCAATGCGTTGAAGTCATTAATAAAGGATCCTGAATTGAGAGCTAAAGATATGATGAAGTTAAGAGCGGAAAGATTGTCTGTTGATGATTTCGTTCAATTAACAAACTGGATCGCAGATCAAAAAGATTGATATAAATAAAAAAGGCTACCGAATTGGTAGCCTTTTTTTATTTTTTATTTTTTAAGAAATGTTCTTTTACTTGATCTGTCAGATCCTCATTGAGTTGCTGAATATCTTTAATGATTTCCACTTTTCCCAATTTTGTGACTGAAGAGCTAAGGTAGTTTTGAGGTAAAGTTTCCCAATGGTCTAGCAGCTTTTTCTTATACTCTCTAATATTCTTATTTATGTTAGAGTTAGATGATTTATCCGCCTTAGTGAATACGATACTGAAAGGGATTCCACATTCTCCTAACCATAACATAAATTCAAGATCTATTTTCTGCATAGTATGTCTAGAATCTATCAATACATAAACATTGATAAGGTTCTCGCGATGCTGAATATAGTCCTTAATCATTTTTCCGAAAGTGCTTCTTAGGTTTTTTGAAACACGGGCATATCCGTAACCTGGAAGATCGACTAGATACCACGATTCATCAATGTGAAAGTGGTTTATTAATTGCGTTTTTCCGGGTGTAGAGGATATTTTTGCTAGCTTATTTCTGTTGCATAGCATATTGATAAGGGAAGATTTTCCAACATTGGATCTTCCAATAAAAGCGAATTCTGGAATAGAAGGGTCAGGGCATTCTTTAATGGACTGACTACTTTTTACAAATTCAGCTTGTTTTATTTCGTTCATGAAATAGGGTTTTTCTTAAGCCATTTGAGCAATACTTCATTGAAATCTTTTGGTCTTTCCATCATGGCAGCATGGCCACATTTTTCAATCCAAAATAATTCAGAATTCGGTATCAGGGAATGGAATTCTTCTGCAACCTCTGGTGGTGTGACGATGTCATTTTGCCCCCAAATAAGACAGGTTGGTAATTTAAAGTTAGGAAGATCCTTACTCATATTGTGGCGAATAGCTGATTTTGCAAGAGCAATAACTCTCAATACTCGATCACGGCTATTTACAGTTTCAAATATTTCATCGACCAATTCTTTTGTTGCAATAGTTGGATCGTAAAATACTTCTTCTGTTTTTCTTTTGATGAAATCATAATCTTCTCTTCTCGGGAAAGTGTCTCCCATGGAGTTTTCATAAAGTCCCGAGCTTCCAGTTAATACCAGTCTTTTTACCAAGCTTGGATTTTCTCTGGTATAAATTAAACCGACATGTCCACCTAGAGAGTTTCCAAGTAGTGTCAAATCGCTGTATCCTTTGTGCTTAATGAATCTCTCAAAATAACGAGCAATTCCTTTAGCGCTAGTTTTTAATAGAGGAAGGGTGTATACAGGTAGTAGTGGAATTACAACCTTGTATCCGTTTTCATTCAAAAAATCAATCGTTTCCTTGAAGTTACTCAAGGCACCCATCAATCCATGAAGTAGAACAACTAATTCCCCTTCACCAGATTCAATAAATTCAAATTCTCCCTCTTTTTGGATTTCTGTCATCATACGATGTGAATAATTTAAATTCAAAAGTAGTAATATTTTGCACGCTGAGCAATGCCTTTGTAAGATATTAAATTATTCTGAAATTCAATTTCATTCTTGCTTCTTTGCCTTAATTTTGCCGATTTCATTAGAAGATGCCTGTTTTTGGATGTCGTTTTTTGCACTGACATCAATAGGCGGATACCTGTGCTAACTTTTTGGTTTCTAATGGGGGAAAGTTATCAACAATGTGGTTTTTGGTGGTAAAAGGTGGGGAAAAAAAGGTATATTTACCCTTAAAAATTACACTTTTTGGCACTAATCGGAACATATGAATGTAAAATGGACGCAAAAGGGCGTCTTATTCTACCGCATGCTTTGCGTAAGCAATTGCTTAGCTATGGGTTGGGGAATTTCATATTGAAGAGAAGTGTGTTTGAGAAGGCTTTGGAATTGTATCCAGAGAAGGAATGGGATCTGGCATTTTCTGAAGTAAACAAGTTGAATAGATTTGTTAGAGAGAATGCACAGTTCATTCGGTCATTTACTGCAGGTGTAAAGATATTAGAGATTGAAGAGTCAGGGAGATTGTTGGTGAATAAAGATCTGAAGACTTATGCTGGTCTAAGAAAGGAATTGGTATTGGTGGCTTGCGGGAATATGATCGAAATTTGGGATAAATCATCCTATGAAAAGGCAATAGATATGTCAGAACAGTCTTTTAGTGCTTTGGCGGAACAAGTAATGGGGAAAAAAGGAGAAGATGGAGTCTAGGGAATATCATATACCTGTATTGTTGCAGGAGTGTTTGGATGGGTTAAGTATTGATCCAAATGGCGTATATGTGGATGTTACTTTTGGTGGTGGAGGTCATTCGAGAGCAATTGTTTCGCAATTGGAAAAGGGAAAGTTGTTTGCCTTCGATCAGGATCAGGATGCTTTAGAAAATGCAATTGATCATCCTGGATTTAAATTGATTTTTCAAAATTTTAGATACCTAAGGAATAGTCTGGCAATGTATGGTCAGAGGCAAGTGGATGGTATATTAGCTGATTTGGGTGTTTCTTCTCATCAGTTTGATACTGCGGAAAGAGGGTTTTCAATTCGTTATGAAGGGCCACTTGATATGAGAATGAATCAAACAGCACCAAAGAGTGCTGCTGATATATTGAATACCTACGACGAGTCAGATTTAGTAAATATTTTCTCAAGTTATGGTGAAGTGCATAATTCTAAGACATTAGCCAGGAGGGTTGTGTCAATGAGGGCTGAGCAACCATTTGAAACAACTGAAGGTTTGGTTGATTTGTTGAAGACAATGGTGAAAGGTAAGCAGTCTAATAAATACTTTGCACAAGTTTTTCAGGCGTTAAGAATCGAAGTAAATGACGAGATGGCTGCATTAAGGGAATTCCTTCAACAAGCCGAAAAAGTATTGAAGCCTGGAGGTCGTTTAGTTGTAATTACATATCATTCCTTGGAAGATCGATTAGTGAAGCAATTTATTAATAATGGTGATTTTATAAAAGAACCTATAAAGGACGATTTTGGGAACAAATTGGTTAGCTTCAAAAAGGTAAATAAAAAGCCAATTCTGGCAACAGAAGAAGAGTTGGTAAGAAATACGAGATCGAGAAGTGCAAAATTACGAATTGCTGAAAAATTAGAATAGCGTTATTGAATGGAGAGAGAGAAAGGAAATAGTAACAGGAGTATTCTAGGCTCATTGAGGAGTAGGATCTTTGGAGCGGATAATACCATTAAAAATGGTCCCTTTTTGTTATATATTTTTGGTTGTATGATGATGATGATTCAATGTTCGCATTTGGCGGATCAGAAGGTTTATAAAATAAAAAAATTACAAACAGAGCTAAGGAAGGTAAGATCTCAACATATTTCTTATCGAACAAGGCTGATGGAGCATACAAAGCCTTCCAGAGTAATAGAGAAGGTGAAGGAAATAGGATTAGATTACTCCTTTGAAACACCATTAACAGTTGAAGTAAAGGAATGAAGGAAAAAGTAGGATTCATATCAAAAAGAATGATTGTCCTGGCTTTAATGCTAGTGGTTTTTGCAGCTGCAGTCCTTTATAAAATTCTTCATATTCAACAGAAGGAAGGTGGCTATCTAGTGAAGCAAGCTTCGCAAACAACCGTTACATTTAGGGAAGTAAAGCCTGATAGAGGTAATATATATGATGTAAATGGAAACCTTCTGGTGACCACCTTACCATTATATACTATTTCTATGGATCCAACAGTGGCTAAGGAGGAGGTTTTTAAAAAGGGAATCAAAGCTTTGGCGGATAGCTTAGCGACTCAATTGCCAGGAAAGAGTTCAAGGGAGCTCGCTAAAAAAATCAAAAAATATAGAAAGACCGGGAGACGTTATTTGGTATTGAAGAGGAATGTTCCTTTTCACGAAGTGGCAAGATTTGAATCTTTTCCAATTTTAGAGAAGGGTAGATTCAAAGGCGGATTGATAAAGGAAAATGATACCAAACGTACAAAACCATTCAAGAGCATTGCATCACGAACATTAGGTTATGTAAAGGATTCGTTGTTTGTTGGTTTGGAAGGAGCTTATTCCAGTTATTTAAAAGGAGAAAGTGGTTATCGCCTAATGCAAAAAATCTCTGGAGGTGAATGGAAGCCAGTGCCAAGTGGAGAGGATGTTACTCCCGTTGATGGTGCAGACATTGTGATGCATATGGATATTCGTATTCAGGATATGGCGCATAATGTATTGAAAAAGCAACTGCAGAAATTTGAAGCAGAGGCCGGAAGTGTTGTGTTGATGGAGGTGGAAACAGGAGCTATTAAAGCTATTGTTAATTTGAAAAGGATAAAAGATGATCAGTATGCAGAAGTGTATAATTATGCTGTAGGAGAAAGAACGGAGCCTGGTTCTACTTTCAAGTTGTTTTCATATATGCTTGCGTTGGAAGATGGCCTTATTGATACAGCTCAAATTATAGATACAGGTAATGGAATCCATTATTTCCATAATCAAAAGATAGAAGATTCTCATCGTGGAGGTTTTGGGAAGATATCTATTAAAGAAGCATTCGAAAAATCGTCGAATATTGCTATTGCCAAGTTGATTGAGGAAAACTATGGAGAGGATCCTCAAGAATTTATCGATAGATTGTCAAGTTTGGGAATCAAAGAAAAGTTGGGGCTGGAAATTCCAGGAGAAAGGGCTCCAGACATAAAAGATACCAAGGATTCAAAATGGTCATTGGTAAGTTTACCTTGGATGGCGTTTGGTTATGAGTTGAGAATGACTCCTTTACAAATTCTAACCTACTATAACGCTATAGCTAATGATGGTGAAGTTGTCAAGCCATTTTTTGTTAAAGAAATTCGTAGAGCGGGAAGACCTATTTATGAATTTCGACCTGAGCAAATAAATAATGCTATCTGTTCTAAGGAAACTTTAGGGAAGCTGAAGTCAATGATGGAGGGTGTTGTGACAAAGGGTACAGCGAAAAATATTTATTCGGAACGATTTAGTAGTGCCGGTAAGACAGGAACTTGTCAATTGGAGTATTGGAAAGAAGGTCCAAAGCAATATCAATCCTCATTTGTAGGGTATTTCCCTGTTGAAAATCCTAAATATTCATGTATATCCGTTGTTTATAAACCAAATACTAAAAAGGGATTTTACGGGAATATTGTGGCGGCACCAGTTTTTGAAGAATTAAGAAACCTGCTTTATTCAGAGCAGATCACTTCGATGAAGCAATTGGACACAGTCAATTATCATCACCTTCCCAGGTCGAAAGGTTTCTCAGATGAATTACTAGAAATTTCATCAGAGTTGCAATGGGCTAGTAATATGGAGGTAGAAGAAGCAGAACTCCTGAGTTTGGAGAATAATGGCGCTATACTGAAAGCAAAAAAGATAAAGGTATCTAAAGGGAGAGTGCCCGATTTAATCGGTTTATCCTTTAAAGATGCATTGTTTATATTAGAAAATAAAGGCTTGTCCGTAAGGTCTAAAGGATTTGGAAAGGTGACTAAGCAATCCATAAAGGTTGGGGTAAAAATTCAAAAGGGACAAGAAATAACATTAGAACTGGGTTAACGTGAGATTATTAAAAGATTTACTGTACAATATCTCCATCCTCGAACGCAAGGGGATGAACAATTTGGCGCTTACTAGAATATGTTTCGATTCTAGGAGTTGTGAGCCCGATTGTTTATTTGTTGCCGTACGTGGAGTGGCTGTTGATGGTCATAACTATATTGATAAAGCCATAGAAGACGGAGCGCGAGTAATTGTTTGTGAGGCTTTCCCAGAAGTCACGGAAGAAAACATTACCTATATTAAGGTGAAAGATAGTAGTAAGGCCTTAGGGATTCTAGCAGCTAACTTTTATGATAATCCTTCGGAAGAAATTCAGTTGGTTGGAGTTACAGGAACCAATGGAAAGACTACTGTAGCAACTTTATTGTATGATGTATTTAGCGGTCTGAATTTCAAAGTTGGATTGATATCAACGGTGACGTATAAAATTGGTAAAACTAGTTACCCTTCTACACATACTACTCCAGATGTAATTCGAATTAATGAATTACTAAGAGAGATGATTTCTGCAGGTTGCAGATATTGTTTTATGGAAGTTAGTTCACATGCGTTGGATCAAAATAGAACCCATGGATTGCAGTTTGATGGAGGCATTTTTACTAATATAAGTAGAGATCACTTAGATTATCACGGAGATATCAATACCTATATCAAGGTGAAAAAGAAATTTTTTGATCAACTTGGTAAGGAAGCATTTGCTCTAGTGAATGTAGATGATAAGCATGCCCCTAGCATGTTGTTGGATACAAAGGCAAGACAAAAATCCTATTCATTGAATGCTGTAAGTGATTTCAAAGCTAAAATCTTGGAAAGTCACTTTGATGGAACACTGATTCAAATCAACGGGATAGATATTTATACTCGACTGATTGGGAGGTTCAATGTGTATAATGTAATGGCCGTTTTTGCTGTTGCAGAGGAATTGGGGGTTGATCAATTACAAGTTTTAACAATCCTGAGTTGCCTTCAACCTGTAAAGGGAAGATTTGAACAAATTAGATCCAATAATGGGATTGTGGCCATTGTGGATTATGCACATACCCCAGATGCCTTAAAGAATGTATTGGAAACTATTCAAAGCATTCGCACTTCAGAGCAAAAGGTATATTGTGTTGTTGGATGTGGTGGAGATAGAGATACTGGAAAGCGTCCTCAAATGGGGAAGATAGCTGTCCTTTTATCCGATCAGGTCATATTAACATCTGATAATCCAAGAACCGAAGATCCTAATAGGATTATTTTGGACATGGAAAATGGATTGACAGATAACGAGAAATTCAAAACCTTGTCTATTGCAGATAGAAGAACTGCAATTAAGGCAGTTGTGAGAATGGCTGCCAAAGATGATATTATTCTAATTGCCGGGAAAGGGCATGAAGACTATCAAGAAATTCAAGGTGTGAAACATCATTTTGATGATATGGAAGAAGTTATTAGTTGTTTTAAAGCGTTAGAAAACTAAAATATGCTGTACACACTATTCGATTATTTAAATAATCATTTTGATATTCCAGGGGCTGGGGTATTTCAATACATTAGTTTCAGGGCTTCTATGTCTTTCATTTTTTCGCTATTGATATCGGTGATTTTTGGAAAGAAGATCATCAATCATTTGCAAAATATTCAAGTAGGAGAGACTATTCGTGAACTAGGTTTGCAAGGTCAAGAACAGAAGGTGGGAACTCCTACTATGGGAGGGATTATTATTCTAGGAGCTATATTGATTCCTAGTTTACTATTTGCTGATCTTTCCAATATTTATATCATCCTCTTGATGATTTCTACTGTATGGTTAGGATTCATTGGATTCTTGGACGATTATAAAAAATTAAAATATAAGAATAAGGAAGGTCTTAAAGGGAAGTACAAGATTATTGGACAAGTAGTTCTAGGAATCATTGTTGGAGCAACCATGTATTTTCATGAAGATGTGATCATCAAGGAGAAACAACTGGTGATGATTGAGGTAGCTGAAACGGGTGAACTAGTAGAGCAAACCGAGTTAGTGGCTTCAAAAGCATTGAAAACAACCATTCCATTTGTGAAAAATAATGAGTTGGATTACAGTACTTTCATCCCGTTCATGGGAGATAAGGCAAAGGATTATGGTTGGTTGATCTTTATACCAGTAGTGATATTTATTATTACTGCGGTTTCAAATGCTGCAAACTTAACAGATGGGATTGATGGATTAGCTACGGGTACTTCGGCTATAATTGGTGTAACCCTAGGTGTTTTTGCCTACTTGTCTGGGAATATAATATTCTCAGATTTCCTGAATATACTGTATATACCAGATGTTGGTGAAATGGTGGTCTACATGGCTGCTTTTGTTGGAGGGACCGTTGGATTTCTTTGGTACAACTCTTATCCAGCTCAGGTATTTATGGGGGATACTGGTAGTTTAGCTTTAGGTGGAATTATTGCAGTTTTTGCCATTGCCATCAGAAAGGAATTATTGATACCTATTTTGTGTGGAATTTTTGTTGCTGAAAATTTATCAGTGGTTATCCAGGTGTCTTATTTCAAATACACGAAAAAGAAATTTGGAGCAGGGAGACGCGTATTTTTAATGTCTCCATTGCATCACCATTATCAAAAAAAAGGATATCATGAGAGTAAGATTGTTATGCGATTTTTCTTGATTGGGGTCTTGTTGGCTGTTGCTACATTTATAACCTTAAAACTTCGTTAATGAATACTATTGTTTTAGGTGCAGGAGAAAGTGGTATTGGAGCAGCATTGTTGTCTCATAAGCACGGTCATGATGTTTTTGTAAGTGATTTTGGGCAAATAAAGGCCAATTACAAAAAGGAACTGAATGAGGCTGGAATTGATTGGGAAGAAGGAAAACATTCGGAGGTGAAAATATTATCAGCCGATATTATAATAAAGAGTCCCGGTATCCCAGAAAACGTGCCAATTTTACAGAAGGCAAGAGAAAATAAAATTGAAATTATCTCCGAAATTGAATGGGGATTTCGCTTTGTAAAAGAAGCAAAAATAATTGCGATTACTGGGTCTAATGGGAAAACAACGACCAGCAATTTAGTGTATAAAATGCTCAAAGACTCAGGCTTGTCTGTTTGTCTTGCTGGAAATATTGGGAATAGTTTTGCTAGAGAGTTATTAGTAGAGCCAAAAGACTATTATATACTTGAGTTGAGCAGTTTTCAACTTGATGGTATAGTAGATTTCAAACCCTATGTTTCGATAATATTAAATATCACACCCGATCATTTGGATAGATATAATTATAGTGTGGAAGAATACGCAAAATCCAAGCTTAATATCACCAAGAATCAGGATGAAAACGATTATTTCATTTATTGGAAAGAGGATCAGTGGATTTCCAATATGTTGAAAAACCTTGATGTTCAATGTAGAGTGTTCTCGAATGAACCACATACGGAACAAGGGGCTTTTATTACTGATGATAAGTTAAATTTTCATTTCAATGACAACAGTTTTAGTATGAATATCGAAGATGTAAATCTTAAAGGAAAGCACAATCTACACAATAGTATGGCTGCTGGGATAGTTGGGAAGCTGTTAAATATTAGGAATGAATCCATTCGTGAAAGTTTCGCCTCATTTAGCAATGTTCCTCATCGATTGGAGGAAGTATTGTCTATTCGAGGAGTGAAATATATAAACGACTCCAAAGCAACCAATGTAAATGCAGTATGGTATGCTATTGATAGTCTAGAAGAACAAGTAGTTTGGATAGCCGGCGGAATAGATAAAGGAAATGACTATTCCGAATTATATGATGTAGTTAAAGGAAAGGTGAAAGCGCTAATTTGCTTGGGGCCACATCATGAAAATTTGGAAAAGGCATTCAAAGGAAGAATAGAAGTGTTATTGGCAAAGGATATGGAAGAGGCTTTAGATAAGGCTTATGAGATGTCTGTTCATGGTGAGGTGGTTTTATTATCTCCTGCTTGTGCTAGTTTCGATTTGTATTCCAATTATGAAGAAAGAGGAGACGATTTTAAAAATAAAGTAAGAAAGCTGTAAAATGCTAAAGTACCTAAAGGGAGATAAAAGTATTTGGATCTTGTGCACCTTGTTTGCTATTGCATCATTATTGATGGTGTTTAGCTCAAGTAGCAACTTGGCCTACCAGCAATACGGAGGTAATGTTAGTACTATTTTGGTGAAGCATTTTCTTCACCTAAGTATTGGCTTATGTCTGATGGTAGTGGTGTCAAATATACCCTATAAATATTTTTATAATTCATCCATTATTCTCTTTTTTCTAGCGCTGGGTTTATTGCTAATTGCTTTGTTCACAGGTAGCGAGATAGCGAATGCCAATGCTAGGCGTTGGGTTAGAGTATTTGGATTTACCTTCCAGCCATCGGAGTTGGCAAAGGTGGTCCTTATCATGCTATTGGCAAGAAACTTGGTGAAGTATAAAGGGAAATTTGATACATTCAAAAAGTCATTTGTTCCCATTCTATTGCCAATAGGTGCTATTTGTGCATTGATTCTACCGTCCAATTTTTCTTCTGCGGCTTATATATTTATGATTAGTCTAATTCTTCTATTTCTTGGTAAGTATCCTATTAAGTACTTGTTGAGCATCATTGGAGTTGGAGTTGTAAGTCTTGGTTTATTTATAGGAATGGTTATGACCTTTCCTAATATAAGCAACCGTGTGGATACTTGGAAAGGAAGAGTAGAAAGGCATTTGGATAGTGGTACAGAAGATCAATATCAAGTACAGCACGCCAAAACAGCCATCGCTCTTGGAGGCTGGCGAGGTGTAGGCCCTGGGAAGAGTAAGGAGAAGTACTTTTTACCCCAGTCAAGTTCAGATTTTATTTTTGCGATCATTGTTGAAGAATATGGTTTTTTTGGAGCATTGACAATTATAACCCTTTACCTATTGCTGTTGCTTAGAATGTTATTAGTGGCCTTTAAGGCAGCCGATGCATTTGGCGCTTTGGTTGCTGCGGCAATTGGTATATCCATATTTTTTCAAGCCATGTTGAATATGGGGGTTTCCGTAAATCTCTTACCCGTAACAGGGCAAAACCTACCCCTTATTAGTTCAGGAGGATCCTCAGTATGGATGACTTGTTTGGCTTTGGGAATGGTATTGAGCGTAAGTTATCGCTCCATGGAGATCAAAAAACGGGAAGAGGAAAATGCAAAAATGATGGATCTGTCTTCTGTTGATAAGGATCTTGAAGATATTGAAAATGAAGATTTAAATAGTCATTCCGAAGAAATGGGGGATGAATTAAAAGAAATCATATAGTGGCAAAAAGGAAAAGCTACATAGTGAGTGGTGGTGGTACTGGAGGACATATATATCCTGCTTTAGCAATTGCAAATGCGATAAAGAAGCTAGAGAAGGATGCTGATATACTGTTTGTAGGTGCCAAAGGAAAGATGGAGATGGAGAAAGTTCCTAAAGCTGGATACCCAATAAAAGGATTATGGATAAGTGGATTACAGAGAGGTAAAATTCTTGTCAATCTGCTTTTTCCACTAAAAATGTTAATTAGTCTACTCGAAGCTTTCCGTATCATTCTAACTGAACGACCAACTACAGTGATTGGTACGGGAGGCTTTGCGAGTGGACCAATGGCGCTAATGGCTACATGGATGGGGGTGCCTGTTTATGTTCAGGAGCAAAATTCTTACCCTGGAATCACCAATAAGCAATTGGCGAAATTTGCAAAGAAGGTATTTGTAGCTTACCCCGAAATGGAGCGTTTTTTCCCAAAGGACAAGGTTGTTCTACTTGGGAACCCTATTCGAGAAGACCTAAATACTGTAACCAAGTCTAGAAAAGAATTAATTGAACATTTTGGATTGGTTTCCGAGTCCAAAAAGACTCTTTTGGTGCTGGGTGGAAGCTTAGGTGCTCGTGCCATCAATAATTTTTGGAAAGAAAATATTGAAGCATTCGTGCAAACCGATTATCAGATACTTTGGCAATGTGGAACGTTCTATTATAAGGACTGTTCTCAGTTCATAAATCAAATTGGGAATCCAGAGAATGTAAGTTTGCAAGAGTTTATATATGATATGCCGGAAGCCTATGCTGTTGCCGATTTGGTAATTAGTAGAGCAGGTGCCTTGAGTATTTCAGAGTTGAGTGCGGCAGGAAAGCCTGTTATTTATATTCCTTCTCCAAATGTTGCTGAGAACCACCAGTATAAAAATGCGGAAGTTTTGTCTAATGCAAAAGCTGCTATTTTATTAAAGGAGAAAGATATTAAAGAATTATATTCACTTTGTCTTTCTTTGTTGAAGGATGAAGATCAATTAGAGACGTTGTCTATAAATAACTTAAAAATGGCCAGAGCGGAAGCTGCTTCGGCTATTGCTAAAATCATTGTAGGAAAGGATGACTAGTGCCGCGAATAAAATACAGTATTATTTTTTCCTTGGAATTGGAGGGATAGGAATGAGTGCCTTGGCTAGATACTTTAAAGCCAAAGGTTATGCTGTTGCTGGTTATGATAAAACAAGAACGGCACTTACTGATACCTTAGTTTCTGAGGGGATAGATGTTATTTATGAAGATGAACGGTTTTTGGTTGATCCCAAATTCTTTGAATCTAAAGCGTGTGAATTGGTTTATACACCAGCCATTCCTTCAGATTTGGGATTGTTTGGGTTTTTTAAATCGAAAGGATTTATACCAAAAAAACGTGCAGAAATACTTGGCCAAATAAGTCGTGAGAATGATACGTTGGCTATTGCTGGGACACATGGTAAAACGACAACAACAGCTATTTTGGCTCATTTAATGAGGGTAGCAGCGGTTGACTGTACCGCATTTATAGGAGGGATTGCCAATAATTTTAATTCCAATTATATTATTGGAACAGCACCTGTAATGGTTGTTGAGGCCGATGAATATGATAGGTCGTTTTTGCAATTGGATCCGCTGCATGCGGTGATCAATTCGATGGATGCCGACCATTTAGATATTTATGGATCTGCTGATAAGTTGGTGGATGGCTTTAAGGAATTTTCAAAAAGATTGAAAGGGCATTTGGTTGCTAAATTGGGTTTGCCGATTGAATCAGATTTCACCTATTCACTCGAAGGTAAAGCAGATTTTTTCATCAGTGATTTTGAAATTTCTGGAGCGCGAAGTTCTTTTCAGATTCATTTTCCAAAAGGAGAGAAAGTAATGGTTTCCTACCCATACCCAGGTATTCATAATGTGGAAAATGCCCTAGCGGCAAGCTCCTTGGCCTATTTGTATGGGTTGAGTCCTGAGAGTATTGCACTGGGTTTATCTACCTTTACAGGGGTTAGAAGGCGTTTTGATAGATGGGATATTGGAGATACCATTTATATTGATGACTATGCACATCATCCAACTGAAATAGAAGCATTGATTCATTCCGTTAGAAAATATTACCCTGGGAAAAAGTTGACGCTTATCTTTCAGCCTCACTTATTCAGTCGTACGCGAGATTTTATGGAGGAATTTGCATCTAGTCTTTCGATGGCAGACAAATTGTATTTATTACCTATATATCCAGCAAGGGAATTACCTATTGAAGGAATTACCTCTCAAGTATTAGCAGGAAAAATAAAAGGGGTAAATGTTGAGGTTAAAAGTCCAGAGCAGATATTGGAACTAATCGATAAGAGCAATTCTGAGGTGCTGGTAACCTTAGGAGCTGGAGATATAGATAAGTTGGTGAAAAAGATAAAAGAATTATTGAATAAGAATTCATGAGTCCAAAGATTAGACAAATAATAAAGGCGTTTTTCTGGTCAGTCTGTATCATGGCTTTCCTTGCTCTAATGTTTCGCACAGAAATAATGAGGAAGGAAATTATTGGTACCGGGGTGGAAGTGCAATTTTTGGATAAGAATGAGGTTAAATTCTTAAATAAGTCAGATATTTCAAATATTTTCAATAGAAATGGTCTGAGTTTTATGAATTTAAAGATTGATTCTATAAATTTAACTCGTGTAGAAGAGGATATATCTAAAAATCCTTTTGTGCACACTGTTAAAGCTTATCATGATTTGGAAGGGAAGGTCTATGTAGATCTAATTCAGAAGGTACCAGTTCTTAGAATAATTGGTGATGATTATGGTTATTATTTGGATGAATTTGGAACTAAAATCCCCACGTCCAGTAAGTTTACTTCAAAAGTAATTACAGTGCAGGGCTTTGGTTTAAAAAGTCGACATGATGAAATACTTTTATTATGGTCGAAAATTAAACAGAATAAGCTTTTGAAAGCGCAAATTGTGGGTATTTTTGTGGATCGGGAAGGAGAATACATTATGAATGTCCAATTTGGAGATTTTAAAGTGTTGCTTGGAGGAGTTGATCATTTGGATACAAAGCTTTTTAAACTAGAGCATACATTTAGGGATATCCTAAATACTGCAGGTTGGGAAAAGTATTCGATGATCAATTTGAAGTTTAAGGATCAGGTTGTTTGTACGAAAAGATAAAATTATGGAGCCATCTGAAATAGCGGTTGGGTTAGATATTGGAACAACAAAGATTGTGGCTATGGTTGGTCGCAAAAAACAAGACGGTACCTTGGAGATTCTTGGCATGGGGCAAGCGAAATCTAAAGGTGTGCAGCGTGGCGTTGTGTCCAATATTTCACAAACTATAGAAGCTATTCAAAAAGCCATTCAAGATGCAGAAATAGCCTCAGATGTTACTATAAAGAAAGTGGTAGTTGGAATCGCAGGACAGCATATTAGAAGTTTGCAACATTCCGATTATATCACTAGAAGAGAGCCAGAAGAAGTTATTGAAAATAAGGATATTCACAAACTTATCGACAATGTTCATAAGTTGGTGATGTTGCCTGGAGAAGAGATTATTCATGTATTACCACAAGAGTTTAAAGTAGATGGTGAAACAGGGATAATGGAGCCAAAAGGTATGTTTGGAGCACGATTAGAGGCTAATTTTCATATTGTTGTAGGTCAAATTACAGCCATTGGGAATATTGGTCGTTGTGTGACAAAATCAGATCTAACTGTAGATGGAATTACCTTGGAGCCTTTGGCTTCGGCAGATGCTTGTTTGAGTGATGAAGAAAAAGAAGCGGGTGTAGTCCTTGTGGATATCGGTGGGGGAACTACTGATGTTGCAATTTTTAAGGATGGTATTATCCGTCATACGGCAGTTATTCCGTTTGGTGGTAATATTATCACTGAAGATATCAAAGAAGGCTGCAATATTATTGAAAAGCAAGCCGAATTGTTAAAGGTGAAGTTTGGTTCTGCATGGCCAGGTGAAAATAGTGACAATGAAATAGTTTCTATACCTGGTCTAAGAGGGAGAGAACCAAAAGAGGTGAGCCTTAAAAACCTATCCCGCATAATTCATGCGAGAGTTGTAGAGATTATTGACCAAGTTTTTATGGAAATTAAAAGCTACGGTTATGAAGATGAGAAGAAAAGATTGATTGCAGGAATAGTGTTGACAGGTGGGGGAGCTCAGCTTAAACATTTGCGTCAATTGGTGGAATATGAAACGGGAATGGATGCGAGAATTGGTTTGCCAAACGAACATCTAGCACATGAATCAATAGGTGTGTTAACAAGTCCAATGTATGCCACATCTGTTGGATTAGTAATGAAAGCTTTGGAAGTCCAAGAAGGTGTTCCAAAGGAAAAAGTAGTTGAAGTGGAGAAAGTTATTGAAGCCTCTCCAATTGACACACCAATTAGTGAAGTGCCACCTAAAAAAAATATAGAAGAAGAAACTCAGTCTGAGACAATAGAAACTACAGAAGATAACCGTCCATTTTTTGATAAATGGGCAGCGAAATTTTTGAAGTTTTTGGCAAATGATGAGGAGTAAGATTTTTTGATTAAAGCAATACGACATGGAAGAGATGAACAACGAGCTAATGTTTGACCTACCCAAAGAAAATTCTTCTGTTATCAAGGTGATAGGAGTTGGAGGGGGTGGAAGCAACGCTGTAAACCACATGTACCGCTTGGGTATTAAGGGAGTGGATTTTGTTGTCTGTAATACAGATTCACAAGCATTAGATGCTAGTCCAGTTCCAAATAAGATTCAGTTAGGTATTTCTTTAACAAAGGGTCTTGGTGCAGGTGCTGATCCAGAAATTGGAGAAAAAGCCGCTCAGGAGAATTTAGAGGAAATAAGAAACTTCCTAGACACAGGAACAGAAATGGTTTTTATCACTGCCGGGATGGGTGGTGGTACAGGTACCGGAGCTGCGCCAATTATCGCTAGAACTGCTAGGGAAATGGGTGTTTTGACTGTTGGTATTGTAACTATTCCATTTGTTTTTGAAGGAAGAACTAGAATAAAACAAGCTGAGCTAGGGATAGAGCAAATGAGAGAGTATGTGGATACCTTAATTGTTGTAAACAACAATAAGATCCGCGAAATTTATGGAAACGTTGGCTTTAAGACTGCATTTGCGAAAGCAGATGAAATATTAGCTACTGCTTCCAAAGGTATCTCAGAGGTAATTACTCAACCTTGCTTTATCAATATTGACCTTAATGATGCTAGAACTGTATTGAAAGATAGCGGGACAGCCATTATGGGTACAGGTATTTCTACAGGAGAAGGTAGAGCGATGGAGGCTGTCAATAAAGCATTGAGCTCTCCATTATTGAATGATAATAGTATTCAAGGAGCAAAGAAGGTATTACTTCTAATTATCTCTGGTTCTGATGAGATTACCTTCGATGAAATAGCACAAATTAATGATGCTATTCAGGATGAAGCAAGTGAGGATAATACCGCTGATATCATCATGGGGGTTGGTGAAGATGAATCCCTAGGAAATGGTATTAGTGTAACGGTAATTGCAACGGGATTTGAGGCAACTAATAATTGCAATCCAGTTACGATGGAGCCTAGAAAGGTTGTGCATGTTTTGGATGAAACAGAAAAACCAATTGAAAAGATAATCTCAGAAATCCAAAAAAATAGAATAGAAACACCTCCTGTTAGAAAACAAGTTGTGGATGTGCCAAAAGTTGAAGACACAGCTGTTCAAGAGAAGAAACAAACCACACTTTCTTTTGAAAAGAAGGTGAGTTCTGAAGATCGCATTGATTTGATCAGAGAAGAGCCCCTTATGGAGGTGGAAACCTTGGTTGAGGAAGAGGAGATTACACCAGTTTATGAAATGGATGTAAATGAATCTAGTAATGAGATGACTTTTGAATTGGAAATGGACTTACCTCTTGCTGAAGAATCAAGAGATGAAGTTTCAAACGAGGATTCAGATGAGTTGCTACACTTTGAAGTAAAAAGAGTAGATGATTCAAATACTCCTTCTGATGCTGTGATTAGCAATGATTATCCAAATAGTGTAGAGTCAAGATTGACTTCCTCTCCAAATGAGCAGGTGGCTAATCAATCAAGACCAGAAAATGTTACTGTTCATTCTCTTACAGATGATGAGCCAGAGGTTAAGGCGATGCATACTGAGGAGGTGAAAACGATCAATCCTGAGATGCCAATTTCTAAAAAGGAAGAAGCTATGGTTTCTCCTGAGCAAAATGTAAGCCCAGAGGAAATGATCCATAGGGTGAAGGAGCGAAAAATGCGTTTACAGGCTTATAACTTTCAATTGAATAGCATTTCTGATATTGAGAAGGTTGAAAATGAACCCGCATATAAGAGACAGGGAGTTCATTTGGATAACGTTGAGCAATCTAATCAAAAGCAGGTTTCCAAATACTCATTGGATAAAGATAGTACTGGAAAGCAGAATCAACTGAGATCAAATAATAGTTATTTACACGATAACGTAGACTAAGATGAGTATTTTAAAAGATTTAATGCCTCTTATAAAAGAGGCGATGAAGGCAAAAGATCAAGCTTCTTTAGCAGCTTTGAGAGCAATTAAGTCTGAGGTATTGAAGGCTAAAACAGCTTCAGGTGCAACAGAAGAATTGACAGAGGATGAAGAAATTAAGTTAATCCAACGTTTGATAAAACAGCGTAGAGATGCAGCTGTAATTTACAAAGAGCAGGGTCGTGAAGATTTGTTGAAAGATGAAGTGGATCAAGCTGATGTAATTGCTCAATTCTTACCTCAACAAATGTCTAGTGAGGAACTGGAGGCAAAACTAAAAGAGATTATCTCTCAGGTGGGGGCTTCTGGACCTAAAGATATGGGTAAAGTTATGGGGATGGCAAATAAATCCTTGGCTGGTAAGGCGGAAGGAAGAGCTATTGCTGATGCAGTAAAAAGATTATTGGTCAACTAGACTAAGGGCATTTTAATAGATTGGCCGTTCCGATTTTTCGGAACGGCTTTTTTTATGGAATTTAGTTTGATTAAATTTGAATAGATCTATTCCAAATGACAAATAGTATTAAGACATTCAACCCTGCTTCAGGGAAGTTGATAAAGGAATATTCCTGCTTGTCTGATGAGCAGTTAGAAGCCATTATAGTTGATTCAAATGATGCATTTAAGCAATGGAAAGCACAAACTGTTGAGTTTCGTCTGAAGTTCCTGAACAGTTTAAGGGAATTGCTTCGTGAGAAGCGGTTATCTCTTGCAAATTTAATTGTCCTCGAAATGGGGAAACCCATAAAAGATGCCTTGGCTGAAATCGATAAATGCGCGGTATTGTGTGATTATTATTATACTCATTCGGAACTTGCTCTCAGGGATAAACCCTTGAGGAGTTCTTTTAAGTCAAGTTATATTCAATATGCACCAAAGGGAATAATATTAGGGATTATGCCTTGGAATTTTCCGTTTTGGCAGGCCTTTAGATTTGCAGTCCCGGCAATTGTTTCTGGAAATACAGTCTTGTTAAAGCATGCTCCAAATACTACCGAATGCAATTTGGTTATGGAGTATTTATTCCGTCTTGCTGGCTTTCCCAAAAATGTATATAATGCTATTGTAGTTGATGTGAAGCAGGTGGAATCTGTAATTGCTTCTCCTTATGTTCAGGGGGTAAGTCTTACAGGTTCAGAGCGGGCTGGTTCTGCCGTTGGTAGTTTGGCAGGTAAATATATAAAGACAAGTATTCTAGAGTTAGGCGGAAATGATGCATGTTTGATTACTGATACGGCCGATATTGGTGCTGCTGTGAAGGCTGCTATTACATCTAGGATGATGAATACAGGTCAAACATGTATTTCAACCAAGAGAATATTTATACATAAAAGTAAACAAGAAGAATCTATAAAACATGCTTTGAACCATTTGTCCATTTACGGAAAAGGAGAGTTGACGAGCATGGATACAAAAATGGGTTATATGGCTAGAGAAGATCTTGCCGGTCAGATAGAAGATCAATACAATCAATTTGTAAATCATGGGGCACAAGTTTTAAAGCCATTGGAGCGTCAAGGGAATTATATTAGTCCAGCCCTTTTGTTGTTGAAGGAAGGAGATCGCTTTATGGTAGATCAAGAGCTTTTCGGTCCTGTTGCCTTAATGTATCCTTATTCCTCACTAGATGATGTTATAACTGAGATAAACGCTAGTCCGTATGGTTTAGGAGCTTCTGTATGGAGCGAAGATCTAGATTTAGCAGCGAGAATTGCTTCAGAAATAGATGCGGGATGTGTAGCTATCAATGATTTTGTGAAATCAGATGTGAGTCTTCCATTTGGAGGAACAAAAAGAAGTGGTTACGGAAGGGAGTTGCATACTGATGCTCTTTTGGCATTTACAAATCAAAAAACGATTTATAGATCGTAAATAAAAAAGGAACCATAAATGGCTCCTTTTTTATTGCTGGATGTTGAAATAATTGCTTCTGTCACTAGAATTGATAATCGATTCAATCAATCCTGATTGAGCATAACTTATATCAAAGCTAATTGTTTCCGTTATACTAGTTTCGCATGGGTCATTAAAGCTCTGGTGGTCAAATAAGAAATTGGGAAATAACATAATTGATTCATGAACTAGAGCAGACTTGATTAGCCTGAATATATGTTTCTCACAGCCTCCAGAGTAAGTAACATTGAGGAATAGACAGGATCCTTCCTTCCATACTGTATTGATTCGAATAGCATCTCCCCAATATGGAACTGATTCATTAGTACCACTGTAAATGTGAATGTCATATGGAGTGCATTTAGAATAATTGCAAAAACCTGTGATATCTATGGTTGATAAGTCGCCGCAAGATCCTAATTGAGTTGAAGTTTTATAATAGGCTGCTATTTGTTGATTATTCAATAATGAGATATTACCATACATGTCATTCACTTCAAATTTTTGGACATCCAATGCTGTGAGTAATAAGCCACAATTTGGGTCATTCCAGGCCTTGAAAATGGTAGTACTATCACAGTTTGTTGTTACATCTTCAAAGCAAGGTCCATCTGTCCAGTTAGTATTGCCGCCATGGAGTCTTGCTGCTTCAGTATTAGGGTAAGTTATACCATTGCAACCACAGACTGGATTGTAATCTAAAGAAACAGGAGTGTCGAGATTTATTAAGTCATGATCAATACAGCCAATTTTCTCAGTATCACATGAAAAAGTAAAAAGACACAAGCAGCTGAATAGAAAGAAGTGATAAAATTTCATTTGTTGCAAAGTTTGTTGAATTATTAGATTGTCCAATTCATAGCTATTAAAAAATTTCCTATAGTTCGATCGGAAGAATTAAAGGAATAAATTGTAAAAAAATTACTCGAATATAGTTCTTTTATGAGGTCTTACGCTAGCTATTGGTAAAATTGATAATGACTCTCTACCTATTTTTATAACGCAATTGTAATGTTGTTTTGATTATCACTTGTATTGATGATTAAGGCTGAAGCACCTGGATTATAAAGTACAGTACTTATATCAAAACTAATGGTTTGGGTAATGAGGGCATCGCAGGCATCATCAAAGCTTTGATGATCAAAATGTAAAACAGGATCTGGATAAGGCGGAGTACCACAAAAGAAGAGGCCCTGAACAAGTCGGAATAGGTGTGTTTCACAGCCACCAGAATAGGTAACATTCAAGAATAAGCAGTTCCCTTCCTTCCAAGCTGAATTAATATGAATGTCGTCTTCCCAATATGGGGGTAAGCCCACACCCGGTACTATGAAATCATCATAATATCCCATAGGAATACAATCCGTATAACTACAGAATCCAGTGATATTTATTACGTATAACCCACTGCAAGAACCTAATTGTGGAGATACTGTAAAATAAGCAGCGACATGTTCGCCATCGAAAAAGCTAATGTCACCATAGACATCGTTTACCTCGTATTTCAAACCATTTAAAGTTTCGGCTATTAAGCCACAATTTGGATCATTATATACCTTAAATAGGGTAGAGCTATCACAGGTTGGTGTGTCGTCATTACATGGGCCATCTGTCCAACTAGTGACCCCTCCGTGAAAAGTAGCTGAGGCTTCATTGGAGTATGTTTTTCCATCGCATCCACAAACAGGATTATAATCCAGAGTTATAGCAGTCTCCAAATCAATTAGGTTTGGATTAATACAGTCGTTCTCATCCTTGTCACAGGATAAAATAAATAGGCTAAAGCTGAAAAAAATTAAAAGCTGATATAATTTCATTTTATTGATGTTTTAATAATGTAACTATAAGATCAATAAAAGCCCCTATGGTTGCATCAATAGAGCTTAAAAATGAAAACTTAGTCCAGTTTTAAGGCTAATTCTATGATCCTCCTTATTACTTAACCCTTTTATGAAAGAAGGTTGAGCAAATATTCCCATCCAGTCCAAGAATTTATACTCAATACCAATACCAAGGCTAATATGTTCCTTCGAATACAATTTAGATAAATCCTTCTCTACTAAATCTTGACTATATTTTTGAGATAGTGAAAAGCTGATACTCGTTTGGATATAGCTGCGGAAATTTGATTTGGATAGTAATTCTTGTCTAAGACCAATAGGAAGGCTGTATTGCTCGTAATGATAAGATCCAAAGCGTTGGGTGTCGGTCTGGTTTTCTGCTGTATTTTCCTGATCGTGTTTTCCGTTTTCTAAAAAGTAACGTAAACCAGTAATAACACTTAGCTTTTTGTAAATCTTTTTCGATCCTAGTATTTCCATTTGAACCCTAGAGTCATAGGTGTATTTTCTTTGGGTTTTAGTTTCTAGGAAATTAATTCCATCTGTTGGGTTCATGGTGGTAATTGTTCCCGTTTTGATGAATTTTTTTTGAGAAAAACTTCCTCTATCTGGAAGGCTTAGATTGCTAGAAAGTATCCAGTTGAACGACTGTGAAGTATTGGTATTGTCTTGTGTTATTTCTTCCTCCTTTGTATTTGAATTCACTCTTCTGTGGATCATGCTATTAGGCTTGTCAAAATTTTGAGCCAATAATATTGAGGTGTTTTTACCCCTATTATCTTTCAGTGGAGTTAAAGAATTACTTTCAGAGGATGAAAGCTCTTGTGGATTTGAAATTTCCTGAATCTTATGTGCCTTGTCTGATATTGTGACCTCCTGACTGGTGTATGTCAGTTTGTTGTTCGAAGGTGTCAAATTTACCAATTCAATATTACCTTGTTTATTGATTGTCTTTTTAGTCTGTAGTTTAGGAATTAGTGATTGCTGGATTCTTGATCCTTGATTATCGTCTATTTGAGTGACTAGATTAAAATGATTGGTATTGAATGCGCCATTATCAAATTGAAGATTCAAAAAATATCCACTACCGACAATTGCCAAAAGTACAGCAGCAGCTGAAAAATATCTTTTTCTATAGAATAGAATGTTTTTTCGCTTTATTGTTCCTTCAATTTGTTGCCAAAGTTCAGGCCTTGGTTCTATTTCATGCTTAGAAAGCAAGTCCTTCCAGTTTTTTCCTTCCTTCTGCTTCATAATATACTGGTTTGTACTTCGTTCTGTAATAGTATTCTTAATTTCTTCTTTGCTCTTGCAAGTTGTGATTTTGATGTTCCAATACTAATGTTTAAAGAATTTGCAATTTCTTGATGCGTATAACCATCTAAAACATACATATTGAAAATAAGCTTGTATCCTTCTGGAAGCTGGTCTATATAGTCAAGAATTTCCTTTAAACTAAGACCTTTTTCGCTTTCAAATCTATTCTGTAATGAGTCCTCATCTTCTGGGAGGTTCATATTTGACAAGGAATACATATGGGTTTTCTTTCTGAGGAATTGGAGAGAATGATTAACAAAAATGCGACGCAGCCATCCTTCAAAGCTACCCTCATTTCTATATTGGCCAATTTTATCAAAGACAACTATAAATCCTTCTTGCAGCAGGTCTTCAGCGTCAGGTATATTTCCTGTATACCTTCGGCATACGGCAAGCATTTTTCCTGCGTATTTTTCATAAAGAGCTTTTTGCGCCTTAATTTTTCTATTTTGGCAGCCCTTTATTATTTTTGATTCTATGTCTGAAGACTTGAATAGTTTCATAGTTCGAACCAGAAGATGACTACTATATTTTTCATCCAATTATATATTTGTTCGGCATTCGGATTCGTATTAGTCTGAATAATATCTCCATATCTTTTTACAACCACACTTTCATAGCAACTACAAGAAGAATTGTATTTGTAAGCATAGAAGTTCTGGATTCCAGCATCTGCAATAATGGTTTCTGGAGGGCTAAGGCTATCCCCAAACAGTTGCATGGATAGGTTATGGTGGAATTGTAAACTGTCTATTTCTACAGAGTCAGAAAGCGTGGAATAATTGAAGTTCAATTGTATGCTATCTTCGTGTATATTTCCATTCAAGATCATTGCCCAGTTATCCGTTTCGTCTAAGTCATAACTATAGATGTATCCTTCGTTATCCATAAACCAACCAGAGTGAACAAACCCCCAGGCCTGATTTATATAATCCATTTGAAATACAATAGGGTTACTTGGCGGGGATGGATCTGAATTTGATTTCTCGCAGCCAATTGTTATTCCTATGAGTAGGATGAAAATGATTGATTTATACATATCCGTAATTTTCTTTAATCTATTCTCTACCTATTGGATGATGGAATTGGAAATAGGTTGCACCACTTGAAAATATTTTTTCACTTTTTGATGCCTTAAGTTTACTAGATATAAAATTACGGATTTATTTACGGATACATTGGGGTATAAAAAAAGAGCACTCGACGAGTGCTCTTTTTTTTTACTTCATTTGTTTCAATGCGGATGGTACATCATCTACAGGAAGTTTACAGGCTTTATCTATACAGACATAAATCCTGGCGCTTCCAGTCACGTATTTAAGTTCTAATAAGGGTAGTTTGCTTTCTTTTTCAGAACCCATTAGTAGATAGTTTCCTTTGGCCTTTGCTCTGAAAGCCTTTGCTTTTTCCTTTGCATCGTCACCGGCAATTACCACTTCATAGTAAGGGAAGACATTTTTTTGGTATAAGATTGCCCAATTGGAATATGCAGATCCGTGCTTTTCCACATACTCTTGCATATTGGCTAACATGGTTTGAGAGCGTCCCTTATAGATAGAATTATCATATAGGTGCCCTAATTGAAACAGGTTGTGAGCCATTATACTATTGGATGCAGGGATTACATTATCATTCAATTCTGTTTTCCTATGAATCAAAGCAGCATCCATGTCTGAGGTATAGTAGAACATTTGTGTTTCCTTGTTAGAAAAATGTTCGTTTGTATAATCAACCAAAGACTTTGCTTCTGTTATCCATTTTTCGTCAAAGGTTGCGCTATATAAAGCTATATATGCTTCGGTCACTAGAGCATAATCATCTAGATAGGCATTGATCTTACTTATTCCTTTGGAATGTGTCCTAAATAGTCCACCTGCAGGATTGATTAGTTTACGTTGAATAAAATTGGCGTTTTTCAAAGCTAGATCTAAATATTCCTCATCGCCAAATGCACCATAAGCATCACAGAGTCCTGTAATCATTAAAGCATTCCATGAGGTTAGGCATTTGTCATCCAGTGGCGGGCGAACTCTTTCGCTTCTTTTTTCAAGAAGTAAATCAAGGGCTTTATCATTCTTGTCGACTAATTCCTCAAGGCTCATATTTTCCTTTTGAGCAAATGAAGCTAAGCTCTGATCTTTGAATAAGATATAATTCCCATGTTCCCAAAGTCCCTTTCTGTCTATATGGTATAACTTACTAAACCATTTGTAGTCACTTCCAAGTATAGTCTGTAGTTCTTCTTTTTTCCAAACATAGAATTTTCCTTCCTCTCCTTCGCTGTCAGCATCAAGAGAAGAGTAAAAGCCGTAATCATCAGACATCAATTCACGTTGAACAAATTCAATACTTTGGTCAACAATAGTCTTGTACTCCTCATTTTTATACTCCTTGTATGCCATGCTATATAGGCTGATCAATTGAGCATTATCATATAACATTTTCTCAAAATGAGGTACTTTCCAAAGTTTGTCAGTAGAATATCTGGAGAATCCACCACCTACATGATCATACAATCCTCCTCTAGACATTCTATCCAAAGTAATGCGTAGATAGTCTTTTAGTTCTGGATTGTCTGTTGTTTGAGCATATCTCAAAAGATAATTGTAATTACTTGGCATGGGGAATTTTGGAGCTCGATTGGTTCCTCCATATTGGTAGTCAAAGTCCTTTTCCCAGCTAGTAAGTGTGCTTTCTAGTGTTTCTGTGCTAAATTCAGTATCGTCTGAGGCGGTTTCTACCAACTCATATAAGCTAATACCTTCTTGTAGTTTCGCTGCATATTCCTCAGCTTTCTCTGGGCTTTGAGTGTAGAAATCTCGGACTTTAAGCAAGGTGTTTTTCCAATCTTCCTTAGGGAAATAGGTGCCTCCAAAAATAGGTCTTCCATCAGGTAGGGCAATACAGTTTAATGGCCATCCACCTCTTTGTGTCATTAGTTGAACGGCATCCATATATACTTGATCAATGTCTGGGCGTTCTTCTCTATCTACCTTAATGGGGACAAAGAATTCGTTCATGATGGCTGCAACGGTAGAATCCTCAAAAGATTCATGTTCCATTACGTGGCACCAGTGACAGGCCGCATACCCAACACTTATGATTAGTAGTTTGTTTTCCTTTTTAGCTTTTTCAATGGCTTCTTCTCCCCATGGCATCCAATTTACCGGGTTGTAGGCATGCTGTAGCAGGTAGGGGCTAGTTTCATTAATTAGGGCATTCGCTTTTTTGTCTGGGTGGTGATCCTTCATGGTTGTATCCTTTTTGCTCGGATGACAAGCAATAAGTGAGATGCTTGTGATTATCATCCAGCTAGCTGTGGTCAATTTTCTGAGACTCGTATATAGCATGTACCTTTATTTTGTATAAAAATAATATAAAAAATTGGATGATTGACCTTAGTCCTTATCACTATTTCACCTCTAGCTAAGAGGTCTGCAAAAAAAAAGCGCAGAACCAAAGGTCCTGCGCTTAATAAATTGAGCAAATAGATAGTTAAAACTATTTAACCATTAGCTTGAACGTCTTAGTTTCTTTAGCAGAAAGACAGTTCAAGAAATAGATTCCAGTTTTTAAGCTTGAACCATTTATAATAATCATGTCCTCAGAGATATCCATTTGGTTTGAAATATCTATTTGTTGACCGTTAATATTGCTTAGGCTGAATGCATAATGTGTTAGGTTGGATCCTTCCAAGATGTATTCTTGTTCTGCAATAGAAAGAGAGATATTGTCCTCTTGACTTATACCTTGTCTTTTGTTGTTAGCGGTGTTTGGGACAGCTTTATTATATAATGGAAAATCGCCATTTATATTTACATTACTTGGGTAGTATAAGAATGCATTATAATCCATATTGACAGTGCTTGAAACATCTGTTGCTGATTCAGCAAGTGCTGGAAGTCCATTAACGTATCTATCTGTACCTAAAGGGTCGTTGTTTATTTCAAAGAATGTGTGGTTTATTGGGCTATAATTTACCGGGTCAATTTCAGATAACAGAATATCTTGACGTACAGTTCCACTATTGTCTATCCAACCAGTACCAGTATTAAAGTAGTCGGAAACCCACATGCATTTTATATTTTCTAGACTATAGCAAACCACAGGATTCATATTGCTACTTGCTGCTGGGTTTATAGAAATGGTGTAGTTTGTAGTGGTTCCAGCATTGTGTGTCATTCCCCTTACTACCGCTCCATTATTGAATGCTGTTCCTGAAACAACGGTACATTGATCTGTATTTAAAGGAGTGTTTAAATCGCGTGGGCACGCTATACGCGGATAGTCTATGTACTGAAATCCACTACTTGTATAAAGTGTGGTTGGAGGTGTAACTCCAGTATTCGTCCAAGTACCTTTTGCGATGTCTATATCCATCCCTGCGTTTCCGTTGGTTACATTTTTATAAGAAATATAGTAATTACTACTTCCGGTAGTTAAAGCTACATCAGCGTATCTTCCAGATCCAATGTTAATAGGAATCATAGGAGTACTTAGATTCAAGTCAAATTCTACTACACGAATATCGTTTTCTTGCCAAGTCATAATACCTCTTCCGGTACCAGCTACATTATCATGTGTATAATCTATGTTTACATCAAAACCACCCTGGGTATTTATTGCTCTGTAGCTATTTAGTTGATATGTAGGTCCGTTAAGTATCCATTTTTGAAGAATAATTCTTGAAGCACCAATGGTACCATTTAATGAGACTGTTGGGCCTGCTCCATATGTATCCATATTTGGAATAGTATATTCTACATAAGCTACAAAAAAAGCAGTATAGTCTTCAGAAAATGCAATATCTGGATCCGATAAATGGGTTTCGTTCATGAATCCGCCATTTGTAGGAATGATACCTCCATTTGGGATGTATGTGCTGCTTAGTGCTATTGGCCCTAGGGGAATAATTCCACCAGCAATTGCTCTCCATTCAATATAGGATTCATCTCGGTCTCTCCACCATTCATATTTTAAGGCTGTTGCAGTATTAGCATAATCACTTGGCGCTGAGCCAGGCCCGCTAGAGAATAATTCGTTAATTACTTCTCCATCCCATGCGCTAATCTTCACATCGTTTATTCCGTTCCCTTGAATGGCAACACTTGTATTATTTACCGGAAATGCATAGGGGACCGGACCAGGGTTAGGAACTATGGGAGCAACAGTGGAAGGAGCAGGATTACCTGCTACTAAATTTTTAATGATCGTACCTGAAGCACCTGTGCTAACAAGGGTTTCTGTATAGCCTGGAGCATTAATGGTTTGAGCTTGTAGAGATAAGGTGCAGAGTCCTAGAACGGACACCATGAAGTTAAATTTGTTTAACATAATAATTTTAAATTATTTATTTGTTTAGAATTTTAATTGAAAGGAAAATAGGTATCCCTATATAATTTTCTATTTGCTCATTGTTAATATTGAGTATCCTCTATTTTCAATTCAATTGTTTAATTGGTATCAAGTATAGTGATTTAATTCTTAATTGTACAGGCTCTTTTTAAATAAAACTATTGTTACTTCTTGAAATTAACAAATTATGGTAAAGTTGTTGAATATTTAGATAGTCTTATGTCTTTCGGACTAATCTTAAGTATTATTGAATCTGTGAAAATTTCATTATATTTACATAGGGCGTTTTGAAATTTTAATCACCTGTCCTGCTTTTTGTTCAAATTTATAATATGTTCATTTTGCATTGTTTATTTGAGTAAATTTGATAAATTTGTATGTTAACCAAAAAATAATTTAGTGATGAGGAAATTTTCGGTTTTTATTTTTTCGCTTTTTATTGCATGTATGCAATTTTCTCCGCTTGAAGCCCAAATAATCAACGTTACCAATGGGGATCTTACCATTGATAATACAGACCCGGCTTATAACAATATTACAAAAATGATCCAGAATATTTTAGTTTCTGGAACTAGTGTAACTGTTACGGGTATTACACAAACGACAGGGATTTTTGATCAAATTGGCTATTATTCTGATGCTGCCCCATTACCTGGATATATAGGATTTCCTTCTGGAATGGTAATGGCTACAGGTGGAGCTCACCGTATGTTGTATGATGGTTGGGGGAATACAGGTTGTGGTCCTGTACCTGCCGGTATTGGTTATCCAGGCTATCCTGGTATCCCTATCCAAGATCCAGATATTGCAAATACGCTTACTCAGGTAGGTTTTGGAGGTTTTCCACAACGTAACCTGATTGTTGTTGAGTTTGATTTTACAGCTCCTGCTGAATATGTTGAATTTTATTATGTATTTGGTTCTGCTGAATATGAGAGTTTTACATGTACTGTATTTAATGATATTTTTGGATTTTATATTGATGGTCCAGATCCTTCAAATCCATTTGTAGATTATGATGGGTTTAATATAGCAAGGGTGCCAGCAAATGCGACACAAACTTCATTCCTTAGTGTTCCTGTAATGGTAAACACAATTAATTCAGGAGTTGCTTCAAATCAACCACCACCACCAGCACCAATAGTTGGTTTTTGGTGTGATTCGACAGGTTATTTAAATTGGCGTGATGCTAGTATTTTTTATGTTAATAATAGACCTAGCAACGGCGGTTGGTGTGGATTTAATGGATTTACAGTTCCATTAAGAGCATATTTGCCAGTTGTTTGTGATTCGGTTTACCATATGAAATTAGCCATTTGTGATGTTCGTGATGGAGCGTTCAATTCGGCAGTTATTTTACAGGAGGCAAGTTTTAGAGCACCTGTAAACTTAACATTTGAACAAGAACCAAATGTAGTGCCAGATGATACTACAGGATTCTTCTATGAAGGTTGTGGTAATGCAAGTATTACTTTTAAAAGACCACCAGATTGGGACTTTACTGTTGGTACTGGAGATTTACCAATTTTCTTTGAACTACTTGGCGATGCCACTTATGGAGATGATTTTGTGTTTACAAATAATCCTTGGGATGATCACTTTATAATTCCTAATTGGGATTCTTTATTTACTTTGGAAATCCAAATAAATCAAGACTTCCTGACAGAAAATACGGAAGATATTGTTATAAGAATATGGCACTTAGCTGGTGGGTCTTGTCATGATGATGGATACTATGACTTTGTATTTACAATTTCAGATTACGAATTTGTTGAATTGCTATTAGTTGACAAAGTGGTTTCCCATTGTCCGGGTGCCCCTGTCACGTTTGAAGTTGATATTACTGGAGGAATACCTGTATTTGATACGCTAGGGCCAAAATATGATATCCACTGGAGTCATATTGGTTATAACGAGGAGCAAACCGTTTATCCAGACTCTTCATCATGGTTTTATGTTAATGTAAAGGATATGTGTGCTCAGTACACTGCAGTGGATAGTGTATTTGTAGAGGTAATGCAATACGACGAGCTAATCGCGAAGCCTTTTAACGATATTTATATATGTGATAACGTTCGTTTTGATACAATATTCCCAATTGATTCAATATCAGGGGGTGATGGAGACTATACTTATTACTGGAAAGATTTATATTCTGGATGGACCGATACCGGATTGTATTTGAATATAAATGCCGGATTGTATCAACTGGAAGTTGTAGATGGATGTGATAATAGATCCTTTGCTGAATTTGAGGTTTTCCATTATGAAGTTCCTGAAACGGATATTACTATTTCCGAATTGCCTATTGAGTTAAGATATAGGTTCAAAGGGTTCGAACAACCAAATAATCATAATGTACCATATATGGATATGAAGTACATATGGGACTTTGGAGATGGTACTCCACTTTTCTATGGTAAGGTTGCTGTTCATGACTATGATTCTTATGGAGATTATGTTGTGACACTTACAATGGAAAACGAAAAGGGTTGTGTGAAGTTGTTTACTACGGAAATCAATCCTCGTCCTACTTATTTTGCACCAACTATTTTCACACCAAATGGTGACGGAGTGAATGAAGGATTTAATGTTTCTACATCACGTAAACATGAAGAATTTTCACTAAGAATTTATGACCGTTGGGGACAAGAAGTATTCTATACACAGGATATAAACGATCCTTGGTTTGGGTTTACTAAAGATGGTTCTGAAGCTCAGTCAGGTGCTTATGTATATAAAGTTGAAGTGAAATATATTAATTTAGAGGGTACTCAAGAACACAATGGGGTATTTACTCTAGTGAGATAAATTCATAATAACAGTATTTATGATGAAAAAGTTTTCTTTATTTCTCGTTTCTTTTTTTAGTTTTTATACTTCTTTTTCACAGATCAGTGTAGATGGTACTGGACAAAATAACGATGCAACATATTTAATTGAAGACGTCTTGATCAATGCGGGAGCACTTGGTCTAGACGTTTCCAATATATCTTATTCCGAAGGAGATACTAATCAAATTGGTTACTTTTCAAACGGTGCAGGGATTATTGGTATGACGGATGGTGTTGTTATGTCCACAGGTGGTCTTACTCTACTGAATGATTATGGAAATACGGGTCTTTATACCGGTACTGGTGTAGAGGATGAAGATCTAAAAATGCAAATGGAACTAGTTGGTATGGACACAGCTACCTACTCCATTTTTAATACAGTGGTCATTGAATTTGATTTTGAGGCCGTAGGGAATTCAATTGAATTTGATTACGTTTTTGCCTCAAATGAATATCCTACATTTGTTTGTTCAGAATACAATGACATCTTTGGTTTTTTTATTACTGGTCCCG